>Ga0209835_1000331_pt1 | contig 32185 bp, 33 predicted proteins | sample LakKivwa52mmetaG_FD_184138 | JGI IMG/M metagenome (GOLD analysis project Ga0209835, IMG submission 184138) | Anoxic lake water microbial communities from Lake Kivu, Rwanda to study Microbial Dark Matter (Phase II) - Lake Kivu water 52m metaG... | ecosystem: Environmental > Aquatic > Freshwater >... | reverse complement strand
AGAAACTCATAGTAAATACAAGCATAGATATATTTCCTCCTCGATTCCCATTGCTTGATATCGCACTAGAAAACGATTCAGATGATGAAGCCATTAGCATCTATGGAGCATGGCAAGACGTTTCCGCTACCCATGAGGTCGAGGAAGGATGCAAAATAAAATCCGGTATAGTATATGACAATGACCTTGTATGGGAAAGAGATGAAACTGAAGATAAAGATGTTTTGTGCAGGATTGATGCTCACTGGTTTTCAATTTACCCAATACATCTTGATGAATGTAGCTTTATTGCAACTGGGTTTTGTGAAGAGACAGAACTTAAGGTCATCGGCAACATCAACGAGAACCCTGAACTCTTGGAGGTGAAGAAATGAAAGCACTACTAATAACCATAACTGCCATAGCGCTGTTCCTGCTCTCATGCGGGTTCGTATGCTGGCTTGTGGAGGATACACATGGACAATGAGATACCCTTCCTTGCTGTTGGTAACGAAGAGCTACATGACTTTGTTTCCGCTGGAGACACAGTAGAGTTAATGATAGACAGCAAGCCAGTACAGTGTACAGTTGATTGCAGTACCAACCCAAAGACCGGAGAGAAAACAAACACACTAATGTTTGTCACACATAACGGGACATCATATCTGGTCGGTATAATGGGTAAGCTGCTCTCAGGGATAACAGTGATAAGGAGAGCAAATGGGTAAAGTAAGCGTTGCAGCGGCCAATAGAATGCTGTGCAGATGTCCATTCTGCAGGAGCAAAGTAATCCTTATCGAGCATGAACATGCTGTACCATACTTTGTAGAGATTGTGCATACCAAAGATAAGGGAGATAAGGAGAAGTGTGTAACAGGTACATACTCTTCCATTGAAAAAGCTATAACAACGTGGAATGATATCCCGCGAAATATCCACAGAGTAATATATCACGAAAGGTATAAGCGTCTAAGACGCAATCGTATTCTGGAGAATCCAAATGATGAGAACATGTCCTGTATGCAAGAGGATTGAGCATAATGACGGATATATTATCTGTCTCGACTGTGGTCACGAATTACCATGTGGTAATGACTACTCCAGTGAAGACAGTGACGACGGCCAATTCGCTACCCTATGTCCCTACTGTGAGATTGTATTAGAACGCTGTGACGAATCACCGTTATACGGAAAGTCATGGCTCCATCCACCAACGTCATGTGAAGCATCGGGAAAGCTATTCTTTGAGAAACAGCTTGAACGAATTAAGAAACTACTTGCGGACTGCCAAGAGTAGTCAGGCCTGGAGGTGTTGTTACGGCAGCACCTCTTTTATTTTAAGGAGATACAATGATAATCAAATTGATTTGCAATGATGATATAGGCGTGTGCAACGAGATGACTGTAAACTTTAGAGAAGAGCTTACAGGATATGAAGTAGCAATGACGCTATGGAGAGCTATGATACTTATGGGGTTTCATCCAAACACTGCAACCGAAAGCTTTAGAGAAGTTGCAGAAGAGATTGATCCACTTCCTCTCATTGATGATATAGAGGATACAAATGATAACGACTGATGTATGGCAGAAAATATTCTATAGGGTAGCACTATTCAAAGTTGAGGATGGAAAGAAAACTTTCATAGGGTACCCTCTATCGAACTTTTACGACTGGCATAGGGTAAACCCTGTCTCTGGTCTTTTGGAGGAACTGAAGAATGGTATATGGAAGTTATATGACAAACCTCACGTAGTGGAATATGGAGTATCTATTGATACTATCTATGGAGCAGGTACGATATACCATAATGACCTGTACAGGGATTACGAGAACAATGATGGCAAAGCTGTTCACAGGTTCATGTTCCCTGACTCCATACCATATACGCATAACCTTGACTACCATGCTATAGAGATTGTTGGAAACACACACCAGCACTTTGTACTAACAAATAAGGAGTAAAGATGCCAAGAAGATATTTAGAAGATGGAGACAGCGTATATTGTACTGGCTGTACACTTACATGGAATGCAGCAAACAAGGTATACGAACTTGATACTATTGAAGATGATGTTACTTCTGATGGGAAGTATGTATGCTACGATTGTGAACTAGACGCTCCATTCGTAGATGACGATGACGATGAAGAGGACGAAGATGATTAGGGATAATATTAAACCGGGAGACTATGTTTACAACTGGAGATATCAAGCTTACATAAAAGTTGTTGATGTTGTCAATGACCCAACCAAATACAAGGATGGAAAGTTTATTGTTTGTTCCATACCACAATTTCAAGGGGGGAGCAGATGCTATAATATGTCTGGTAGATTGATTGAGTACATATTCAACCAAACAGATTACATGCACGAAGCGTCAGCAGACTATCACGTATTCAATGATCTTGATGACTACTATAACTTTGTCAAGAGAACAACAAATACACCAGTACAAGAAACTACTATAAGCAAGGAGTAAAGATGCCAAGAAGCTATTTGAAAGAAAACGAAGAAGTATTCGGTAGGAACTGTATACTTGCATGGGACGGTTTTGCGTTTGTCCTGGTCTCTGGACAACTTACTGTTGATGGAAAACCAGTATTCCTTGACGAAGATGAAAACCCATACATAGAAGAAGAAAGCAAAGAGAATAAACAAATGGTGACATACGGAACAATTAACAAAGATAACTTCCGGGACTGGTTAAAGTGGATTGGAGTTAACATCTACACTAAAGCTGAAGCAATAAAACAGCATGACCTCTATCTTGATATCTATCTGGAACAACCAGTAATATTGGGCGTACCATTCACTTCTGCAAGTGCACTGGAAAAAGAACGCCCTGATATCTATGCAGAATCATTCGATATCTTCATATACAAGGAGTTCAAAGATATAACTAACAAAGAACTCTTTGGCAGTGGCTACATTGATGCTGACGAAGATGAGGATCATCTCATTGGACGATACCTTGGATCAGTTAACTTTAACTTTGTAAAATAACACTCCTCCTCAGAGTAAGACAAAGCCCCTCTTAATTGAGGGGCTATTGTCGTTATAGCTCTTAGAGAGAGTTAGGAGCTATATATAAGATGTTCTCCTGTGGTTGAAGAAACTTCGATAAGTTGCTTTGGTCCAACGTTCCCAAACAATACCTGAACGCATTTATCATCTACATGAAATAATACAACAGCATCATTCGGTAATCTCGTCATTACATCCAAACACTTTACGATGTCATCAACCGGGTGGAACTTGTCCCACGTAAGCATAACGGCAAGGCCTTCAGTGTACTTGTACCCATACTTTTCCTTCAGCATGCTCTTGCAGTTTGCACTTGCGTATGCATTGCTGACGAATGAACGTATGACACGGACACCATCAAACACTTCGTTAAACTTTGGGATTGAGTTAAAGCCTGTATAAAACAGGTTGTTAATGTAGTCATTCTTAAGAGCAAGGTTCAGAGGATTAAGCTTCTCGAATGTGATGCCTTTCGCAAACTGTATGACACCCTTCATAGCTTTAGCCCCCAAACAAGTTCTGTTGAGCGGATGGTTCTTGCAGTGCCTGACCATCACCCTGTTGAGCTAATTGCTGCAACTCCTGAATAAGTTGTTGCAGTTGTTCTTCGGATAGTCCTGCAAGCGTCTCAATAATTATGAGTATTGCTTCGGGACCGACTTGTTGCAGGATTTGCATGAACTGTTCATTCATCTGTCTGTTCTCCTATTAGGTTATTTTGCATGTTCGTTATGGTACATGAAGTAGATTGCTCTTGCTATCTCTTCAATGAACTCACGTATCATTTTATCGTCAAGCATATAGAATGCTAATTGTATTGGATATTTTTCCATGACTTCATTAGAAACTTCGTTAATGCCTATGCCTGCTGTAATCCTGTTACGCATGTACACAAGCATGTCATCCCTTATGGTTGAATACTTCTTGATCATATATCCTGTGTCCTTATGATGTTGCTGAAGAACTTGCCATACTTCTGCATGGAGTTTATTTGCCTCTCAGCAAGGGTGGCATTTGTAGTGCCACGATAATACTTTGCCTTCCTGATATACGACAGGCCACGCTCATATCCATCCCATGCTCTTCGCTGGGAGCCAACACTTTTTGCCACTATCTGAGGGTTGCGTACCCATACGGACAGCCCAAGGAATTGAAGAAGGTTCCTCCCGATGTTCTGCGCCTTGAATGCAGCGTCCCTGTTCCTGTCTGTAGGGTTCGTATCGCTGATGGCAAAGTGCTCAAAAACTCTCTGTAACATCCACACAGGGTCAAGGTTGGTTGTGTTGCCCCAGGCATCACGGAACTCACGCTGCTTATCATATAGAACTCCCATGTTACCTCTGGCATTTACATGGCCTTCACCGTTAATTACAAAGTCGGTGAATGCTGTTGGTAGATCTATTATAGCAGTAAACTTATTTAGGAATTCTGACATTCCACCATCATTCTGTATAACATCAGATGCTTCTCTGCCACCAAGCATGTTGAGTACAAAGGCAATGTTCGATGCCTTGATCTCCTTGAATGCTTCTTCTGATATGCGAAGGTTAAACAAAGGGGCTATAGTGGATGCAAACACAAGGTTCATCGGCCTCTTGTATTCCTGGAATGGATTGAATGTCTCAAGCTGATTCCACTCAAGGTCAAATATCTTGCTCTCGGAAAGCACTGTCTCTTTCATCATGTCCATCAGTGCATACAAAGCTAATCCGCTTGTGGTAAGCATTGCCACCTTTGTATTGCGTATCTCTTCAGCAGTCATGTCCTGCCTTGAGCCCCCAATGAAGTCACCAATCTTTGATGCAGACTGCATGAAGTTATCAATGTTGTTAGCCATTGGAGCCCTGAACATGTATATCCACTTGAGCATAGCCCCTGCTGCTGCAAGAACACCATTCTCAGCAGTATCACCAAGAGTATGCGCCCAATACGGTTTAGAGTCAGGAGAGAAGTCGCCAAGAGCTTGCTGCATCTCATACCATGAACGCTCCTTGAACTTATCAAACAAAGCCTTTACATTGCTCTTGTCAACCTTGATGTTGAAGCGCTGGGCATACTCTGCAATATGGTTGAATATAAGCCCCTTGTAGTGCTGTCTAAGACGGTCTTCAGATCCCTTAAGCGAGAACAACTTTCCCCACATGTTTGAAGAAAGCTTCTCATCAGGTATAAGGAACGCAAGAGTGCCCTTGGTTGCCCTGTCTGCAAGTTGCATGGCAGCAATTACTCCTCTGTCAAGGATATCCCTCTGCTGAGCATCGGGTGACAGCATCTCAAACTCTTTGGCAATACCAGTGGATACATACCACTTGTCTGCTTCTGTATCTATGAATCTTGCCAATGCTGAATATGGAGAAACATCAGAAGCTCTGATAAGCGCATCCTCAAATGCTTTCATGTTTGTCTTGAGACCAAGAGCTTCCATAAAGTTTATTTGTCCGGCAACAACATTCTTGATTGCTGTCCCAGGGAACATCATGATTGTGGCAGGAATCAATCCCATGACAGAAGAGAACCTGCGGATAGCTTTTGTTGCGGTTGTTATCTGCTTCTTTGGGCTCTCTATGATTGCTTCAAGGTCATGCAGCCAAAACTTAATTGCCGTACCAACAACCCTTCTGTCTGAGTTTGCATTGAACCATGCAACATCTGTATCCATTGTCTGCCTGACATAGGAATGAGCAAGTATCTTTGCTGCTTCTTTGAACATCAGTCCCATGCCTTCCTGATAGTTGATGGCTCCATTGTGGAAGTCAGTAACTTCTGTCCCTGAATCATCAGCATTACGTGCATACAGGAAGGACGATGTGAAGTTGAGTTTCTCGGAAAGATTGCCAATGACTGTAGTGACAAATGCCTCACGCTCTCCAACGCCAGGAATGTACCCAATCCTTATCCTGTTTGTAAAGTCATTGATCTTGTCTATGATGTCCTTTACTTCCTGTACTCTTGGATCATCGTGGTCGAGTCGTGGCTGAAATTCTGCATAGATTTCGTTAAGCTTATCTCTGAGATCAGCAAAGTGCCCAAGGAAACTTCCTCTTTCGGGAGTTTTGCTTGCCAATTCAAAGGTGGCAGCATTGCGGTTGAATGGCTCGTCACCAGTGTGGCTCTTCTCCATTGCATCAAGGCGAGCATTGAGGTCTTCTTTTGTGTAGCCATAGTTGATCTTGTACCAAAGATTATCACGGTACCACTTAAACCTTTCATGTATGGCTGGTAGTTGGTCTGAATCAATATTCATGTCAAGATCACTGAACCTCTGTTCAAGGTCTTCAATACTCATCTCACCCCTATGTCCAGATTCCTGCACTCTGGTCTCGTCAAACATTGGGAATACTTTGTTAAACACAGACAGGGTAACGTCATTCTCCTTGAACAGGGCATCATTCTTAACAGTGACAAGCATTTCTTCTGCAAAGTGGGATAAGTTCTTGTTCTTTGTATTCGCAAAGTTCTCTATCTCTCTGACATGCATGTACGCAGACCTTGCCGGTCCATACTGCTTTATCTGAGTATGCCTGTTAGCGTATAGCTCAACAACGTTACCAAGGCCAACAAGCTTCATTATCCCATTGACTGTGCGGTACGCAATGTTCCCGCCACGTAATCCCCTCATATAAGCGTCATACGCTGCCACTACACGCCCTGAAGATGATGCCTGATACATCAGACCTTCTGGATCAGAAGATGCCATAAACAAGCCCTTAAGGGCGGTATAAAGTTCAAGGCCAATGGACTTCTGGAGGTCAGGGTTCTTGGATAGATCACTCGCTCTTTTTACTGCGCCTTCTGAAAGCTGACTAACCAGGTCATCCACTGTTGATATCTGCTCTTTCAAAGAGGCATAAGCTGTTGCCTGATCGCCTTCCTTGGCAATAGACAGCATATTAACGTATGTTTGTAAATCTTCACTAAGAGTCTTCATATATTCGTCAGCATTTGCAAGGGCTGGCGAGTTGTAAACACATCCTGAGTTTGCCATTAGCATGCTCCATTGCGGTCAAACTGTGGCAGAGTGACCATCTTCTTATCAATATAACTCTTGAGCAACAGGTCATTGTACTCATTTATCTTAATGAACTCTACCTGTCTTACCTTTTCAGCATTAAGCATATAGTCAATTCCGTTTCTGTCTATCGCACCAGACAAAGATGAAGCGATATTACCAGTAAGGCCCTTGCTCGCCATCAGTACAAGAGTTGAGGACATGTCGTCAATATTATCAACAAGAGCAGTAAACATAACCCTGTTGGTAATCTTATCTATTGGCGATGCACTAATGTTTATCTTTATCATATTTGCAACCAGAGTGTTGACGGTAGCATCCTTCTGGCCAATCTTAAGTGCAGCCATTCTGCCAGCTTGCAAAGTGCTTATCTCTTTGGCTCCGGGCTTGATCTTGCTTACAAACAATGGGTTGAATGCTCCGCTGAATGTTCTGCTTACGCCTCTTACTGCCCCATTACTTACTTCAAAGCCCATCCCCCTAACGAAGTTTTCAACATCACTAGCGGTAACGGTATGCGAAGAAAGAAGGGGATTGGCTTTTATTGTATCGTATATTGTCTCAATCAAGCTATCGGTATCAGTAACCTTTGTAGATGCAAGCAATATGGTTTCCTTGCTGGAATGTTCCGCTATCTTTCTCAAGCCATAGTTAATATCGGCTGCGATAGGAAACCTGTTAAGCAAGTCGTCAATAAGAGCAACAGCGGTAAACAGCTTTTCGTTCTTCTCAATGTCACTCTTGGTAGGCAGGAATGAAGAAGGCGTAAACGTAGCAGGCGCATACCTGTCACGCACTGACTTCGGAGCTGCTACCGACAACTGCTTGGCAGGATCTGTGCTCAAAGCATAAGCGAACTCTATGGCATTGCGTACCTGAGGAGGGAGGTATTCTTTATTGGTGAATACGCTATCCAGGTTGCTCTTGAAGGCATTCATGTCATCTGATTCGGCAAGGTTATTGTCAACATACCCGGCACGGTTGATAGCATCCACTATCTTTGCCTGAGAGTATGATGAGTCTATCTTGCCACGGATAATGCCAATGACCGATGTATTGAACTCAGGAGATATAGTACCGCCTGTATCAGTTATAGCAGCCTTCATCATCGACAGAAGAGGAGTGATGAGCGGGTTTGGCGGTAACATTGACGTGATATCAATGGTCTTTGACGCATACTCGTTAAACTCTGCAAGGATGTTGTATGGCAAAGATATGACAGCGTCCCTGCCAGCATTCTTAAACAATGCCATACCAGTAGATGATGCAGCATACATGTCCTTCAGGAACTCACCAAGTACGCTAACCATCTTCTCGTTGTCAGCAACACCAAGGAACCGTGCAAGCTGCTTATGCCCATCCTTTGATGATACGTAATTAACAAAGGTTTCGGATACTCTCTGTGGCAACAGGTCTCTCATTCCAACATGAATATCGGTAGGGTCTATATTCTTTGCAACACCCCTTAAAGTATTTATCTGCTGCATAGCCCCATCAGTAGTACTGGCGGAATTTATCATAGCATGATAATTCCTTACAGTATCAAGGTTATCGGCAACAAAGATTGCCCTTGCTCTGGACATCATCATTGTGCTCATATCGCCAGGGTCATAAATGACAAGACCGTATTGATTAACTCCACCAAGTTTTGTTATAGCGTATCGCATACCATTGGCCATGTCACCGCCAGCAACTCTAAGCATGCTGCCGATTACTTTTGCGCGGTACTCTCCACCACTTGTGACAGAGCCATCCTTTAGCTTTGCAAAGATGAGAGAGTTCTCGCTTGACTTGATGATACCCTTGCTATGAAAAGGTCTGCCACCCTCGTCAATGGCTGCAAACAACTTACTGAAGTCAATAATGCCAGCACCGCTCTCTTTAGAGGCCTCGCTAAACATGCTCATGCGGTAGAAAACATCTATCTGATTCATGCCGTTCTCAATAAGAGCTTCAGCTAATGAGAGCTTATTGAACATTGAGATTACGGTAGGAGACAGCAGTGCGAGATCACTGTCAATAAGTGGCTGTGTAGCAGGCCCGACAAACTTCTTTGCGTCTCTTCCATGCTCTGCTATATGCTTGAATGCATAGGACTGCCTAAGCAATAGCCTGTTAAAGAGGGCTTCATCATTCGTACCTTTAGCGGTGGCAACAGAATCACCAATGGACTCTTTAAGCTGTTCACGTTCAGCAGGATTACTTGCTGATGCTACAAGAAACTTTGCAAGACCATCCTTGCTTATACCGTACACCTGAGCAGGGTCTTTATCAAAGTCAGCCCCCTGCATCTTTGCCCATGCGTCATTAACGCCTATCTCATCACCATTGACCATGTCTCGGATACTTGTAACGAATGCTGGAACAACGTGGCCAATGCTGTCGTTTGAGAACCTTATGGCAGTTGCAATGTAATAGTCCTTGCCATTTACTATGAGCTTCCGTATTGGCGATATGTCCTTCAACCCTGACAGATAATCAAGGATTGTAACGGCTCTGTTCTTGCGTTCAACGGCACTGATGGCATGGGCAGGAGTACCAGACCTATACTCATCTGCTATCTCTTGCGCAAGAGCTCTAATGTTTTGAGGTATCTCATCAGCAGATGTCGAGTATGCATACACAAACTTCATAAGACCAAGCTCTGTAAATGACATTTCTGACGGATTGGAGATAACACGTGATACCTGCCCAAGCTCATCCTGCATGTCAATATTAGCGTGCTTGGTTGGGGCGTTCAACTGTATTCTTTGTGACAGATTATTGGCGTGGTCATGCACAAGCACAGTGTTGTATGTCTTCTGTTCCTGACCGCGTCTATATGCTGAAACGTACTTGTTAAGATGCTCTTTCATGGATGTTACTCTTGAGTTCTCAAGGTCTTCCATCTTTACATAGCTCATCGTGTTAGAGAACAAAGAGCCTGCTCCAGCGTTGTATGCAGATGCGCTAAGGGGTGGTGTGCCATTGGTAATGCCAGGACTTGTTGTTGATTGTAGTGATATGCCCTGCAGGAATGAGCGGAGAGTCGCATCTCTATCGCCCATAATCTTGCCAGCGCTCATGCTGCCTGCTGTTCGTATCCACTCTCTTGCCAATGGCGACATTAGCTTCAGGTTGTCCGAAGGCACTTGTATAAGCGGGGTATTCCCTTCATCTCTAACAGGATGGGTATTGACCTTCCAATATGACTCAAGCATCCTGATGTCAGAGCCTCTGATCTCTGGCATCACACGCGCTAACTCATCGTACAAGTCCTGCCGTATGGATAGGACACCAGCATCTTTAGAAGCGCCACCAAGACCTTCTGGAGAGTAAGTTATTTCTATTACGCTGTTAGCTCTTCTAACTGAAGCGCCAAGGCTGTTAATGATACCGTCAACAGTGTCGTTAGATATGACAAAGTCTTTGATAAGTCCAGAGAAACGCTTTGCAAGTTTGTCAGGTTCAACGCTTAGGGACGCACCGTCTGTCAGTACGGCAAGGACAGAGTGCCTGACCTTATCAGTCGGGGATGCTTTGCTTGCATCAAGAATGTATCCAAGCCCCTCGTTGACTGTGAGCGGAGCGTTAGTTCTCATTGTGCTAACTATGGTTTTGTAGGCAGCATCATATAATCTGATGGCAGCATCAACCCTTCCCTCAACAACAGAATCAAGAGTTCCAAGACTTGCTTTCAGGTTGGCTGCACCAGTGCTGAATGCATTGTCAACTCCTGGGTCAGACCACGCAGAGTTAAGGTTGTTTACGACAACGTTGAACAGGTTCCTAAAACCAGCATCAGCGGCTGGAGCGTCAATATCAACAAGATACGGCAACAGCTTTGCAAACGTGAAAAACTTAATTTCAAGTATGGGCTCGTCATTGACACCTATGAAGAACTTTTCTCTTGCTTCTTTCAACTTCCCGACATGTATGAACGGTACGATATTATTGTTAAAGAAGTTGTCAATCTCAATGCCTGCATCAGTTTTTGAAAGTGGTGTTTGTTGCTGAGCATCTTGTTGCTGAGCAGCTTGTAGCGTGAATGCGTTAAGTCCCTTCTGCACAAGATCACTTAGCCCCGCTAATGCAGGAATCTTTGACAGCACGGCAAAGTATTCATTACCAAGTGGTTGTGTTGGGTCTATCAAAGTTCTAACCATCTTGTTGGCATCGCTAAACAGATCAACGATTGGGTCGTACAACCCTTTGATGGCTTTGTCAACTTTGCTTGGGGACGTTGCGGCAGACACAGCCCCCGTCTTTGTCAGCTTGTCAAGCGCATGCATTGCATCGAATAGAACTTCGTAAACTTCCTTGGATGTGTTGGCTTTCTTAATACCGTCAAAGTAGCTATTGTACGCTTTCCTTAGGGAGCTAATATACTCTTGCGTATTGCCATATCTTGCATGGGATACTCCGCTGGTGAATGACGCGTCAAGAGCACTAACAATCTGTTCGGATGTTGCACTATCCATAAGTCCTGAGAACAGGTAATGCCTGCTTCTGCCGGACAGGTTAACGCCATTGCTCTCCTTGAGCAATATAGGTACGTTATCCCATATCATCTGCTCACGTTTGAGGAATGTGTTTATGTCTTCAATGGCAGAGTCCTTACCCACAGGAAGCTTTACATACAACTGTATCGAGTTAGTAGATCCAGTGTTCGCAAGGAAAATATACCCGAGCTTTTCCATTACGGCAGCAACCTCAGTAGAATCAACCTCTTTGGCCGTGTCAGGACTAACCTTAATTACACTATACCTACCAATGGTTTCAGGGATAACGGTGGTAGTATAACTAAGTTTAGTGGTCAGGTCTTCAACAACTTTGGTTACAGCCACAGACATTTCCTCGGTAACAGTCAGTGCTTTGGGAAGAGCAAGGATAGTAAACCTTCTCATCTCGGCATCAGACATTCTGAATGACGGGTCTATGCCAATCATCAAGTTTTTGAGTCCACCTTGGAACTCAGCAGCAAGGGCTGGATCATCAGCGTAGATGTTTCCTGGGTTCAGTATCTTCTGGTCATAGAATGTTGCAGTATAGATAGCTTTTATTGCTGATACAAACCCTGCATACTTTCCTGAAAAGTGCTTGAGGACATCATCAGTTGACATCTGCTGCTGCTTGCTTCCTTTGCTGACCTGGATGATATCCCCTCCCATGTTTGCTTTGTTCTGATATCTAATAGATGGTGGTGCAACGTAGTTGTTGAATATACTCATCATTCTCTGCACAACATCCTTCTGTACATCAAACGATTCTTTGAACTTTCCGCCACTCATTTCAAGATTGACAGTGCCATCCATATCCAGGGTAACATTAAACCCAAGTTTTTCAAAGAAACCGGAGCCGTAGTTGGCCCTTATTGTTGTATTGAAATCACGTCTGAAATTATTCAGCATGGCTTCTGGAGTACCGTTAGTTGAGCCAGCACTACCAAGCCATCTGTAAAAGACAGTGTCAACATACTTGGTTGCGAGAAGGCCGAAAAACCTATTAAGAGAAGCCGTATTTACTTCGGTTGGACTATCAGTACTCCTTTCACGTGAAGCGTACTCTAACCATACTCTATGGCCGTTAGAAAGAGATTCAAGATAATCGTCTGCATCTTGGGTAACACCGTCTATCTTTACTCTGTTCTCTCCCTTCTTTGAATAGTACGTGTACGGGGTTGATCCGTTGAGGATCATGTATGTAATAGCAAGAACGTTGTCATCAACAGTACGGCCAGACCTTACGCTTGTAAGCAAATCTTTCAAACCAAGGGAGGATAGTACTTCATCGTCAAGTGCCATGAATGGATTGAATGCATTCTTTGCAAGACCAACCCTGTCGAACTTTGTCAAGCTATCAAACATGAAGTTAACAGCGCCTCTAAGCTTCTCATCAATAACCTTATGCCTTGCAAGAATACCTTGTGACTGCGCTCTCTTCTGCTTGTACGCAGACACGGTGCTAACATCAGCAAACTTGTAGAAGCCATTGAGAAGCTCTTCCTGTGTATCACGAATTTCAACAAGATATCTTAGTTTATTCTCTGATGCAATAGCAGGATCAATGAGAGTCTTGGTAATAGAATCTTCGAGAGACATAAGTATCTTGCCTGATGCATTGCCGAGCTTAACGAGAAGGTCTGGATATGCAAGCTTCTGGTTGCTGGCAAGAACATTCTGGAACTCCTGAAGGATTGCTTTGGGAAGGAACTTGTCTTTCTCAACCAAATCACCTTCACCCCAAACATAGAACAAGCTTCTAAGCGGGTCGTTCTCAGCATACTCAATACTTTGTATTGCCTTTACAATATCTTTCTGCATAGATTCTTTTACAGAAGGAAGGATACCAATAGGTACATCGGCCTTGCTTATGGCATCAAGGATAGCGCTATACTCTTTATTGGCAACGCTGTTCATCTTGTCGGGGGATTGCTTCCTCGCACTCATTAGAATGTCCGTAACTGGAGCTCGCCTGTCTGCCGGAAGTGCATCAGCAGCATCCCTGATAAGGGTACTCCACATGAACTGTACTTTGGTCTGGATATCACCAGGTGCGCCATCACCCTCACGGATGCTTAGCTTTGACAGCACTGCTGCTATATTGTTGAATGCTTCAACCGTGTCGGTCTCTATGGTTGCCTGTGTTCCTGTCTTTGATGTTATGTAGCTACTAAGAGCAGTTCTTAAATTATCTACTTCAGCATCATTGCTTATGGACATTTCACCAAGCCTTGAGAGTCCTGACAATGCAGTAGAGGTATCCTCTATGAAGTTGCTGGATATCAGCAAGCCAAACCTGTCTGCGTTGATTACGGGACTTATGCCACCTTTGCTGACAAACCATCTGTATGCATTGTTGCTAAGGTATTCAGCCTTGCTCCAAAGCGCTATGTACTGTTCGGTAGTAAGCTGCTGATCACCAGCCAATAGTTTCTCAAAGGTTTGTCTTGAATGCGGGCTTCTGAGTATCTGGTCAACAGCTTTAATGTTGCCAGGGTATAGCTTCCATGTCATTGCTCCAACGCCATTCAGAAACTTTGTAAGCATTGGATGAGCTTTTGATACGTGAAGGTTCTCGTTTGAAAGCCTGTCAAACCATGCTCTTGACGCTATCTCCTGATTGTTTGATGCAGTACCAGCAATGTAGTTCCTGAATAATCCTGATCCTACAACCATAGCTGACCTGAACATCATCTCACTCAGCAGTTTCTTTGCACTTTCCTTACTTGCCTCTGAAGTAGAAAAGTCGAGAGTATATCTTGCATCTGTCTGCTGGGCAAACTCCACACCAAGTGCATTCTTTGCAATCCTGTGAAAGCTGTAGTCAATAGCCATATCAACAGCAGTATTGACTCCTATGTTAACAGCAGGGAATAATGCGGCCCTTGATAGCGTATTCACACCATAAGCCTTTAGCAAAGATGATAGTGCACCAGTCCCGTCAGGAGACCCGACAGCACCAAGTATGCGAAGTGCAAGCTTCTGTGAGTACACAACACCTATGCCTGTCGTTACAGCGTCATATACAAGGCCGTGTAGCCACTTCTTACTATCAAAGCGCTCAGACATGCCTGTTGCATCTTCGTACTCAATAAGACGTGCTTTGGCCACGTTAAGGCCAAAGATACCAAACGAGCCGAGTTTAGCAGTCCTTGCAGCATAGTAGTTCTCTATGATAGATGCAGTATAGCCAAGTCCGGTAGATATAATCCTTCCAGTCTTGCCGAGCATTGCTTCTTCTTTGCCAAGCTGGAGATTCTCCTGTATAGCTGCTTGCTTATAGTTGGTAAAGAACGAGGGGCTATTGCCCGACACGTAGTCAATCATCTTTGTTGCAAGAGAGCCTATGAGAGTTTTACCTGTTGCGTTACGCACAAATGCGCTAAAGCTGGAGCCAGCATCAAGGTCTTGGTCAAGCTTGGTTGCAAAGCTCATATTAGTATTGGGTATGTAGGTGAGGGGCTTTCCGTTCTCGTCCAATCTTGTTATGCTTGTAAGCATCTGGCCAATACTGCCTGGCTCAGTAAGCGACTTCATGACCGACTTGTTCCCGCTAACATCGGAGAACAGTTTCATATTCGCATACTCGCCAGCCTTCTTGTCGTCCATCCCAACCCTCTTTGCATCAGTATAAAGCTCAGCTCCCATTTCTGCAACCTTGTAAACAATACCTTCTGTAAGCATGCCAACAGGATCAGAGTGAACCTTGTCTGGAGTATAGCTGGGATTGAGAGCCTGAGGGTTCATGGCAAGAACCCAGTTGAATACCTTGCCACCAGTTGACTTGCCAGAAGCAATCTCCTCATGCACTGCCGACTTAATCTTGTCGTACTCGCCACTATCTTTCATCTGCTGAATAAGGTTGGCAACAAGGAGATCACGCTCTTTATTATTACCACTAGAATATCGCTTATAGTCTTCGTAGAATCCCATTATTGTTCCTTGGGCATCATACCCAAAAATATTTTGCCAAGTGCGTCCAACAGTGATTCCCTGTTCTTGCCCTTTACAAAAGGAAGGAGAAGGGTTGCAATCTCAATAAACCCATCAGGTATCCCTGCCTGCTTCTGTTGGGCTGCCAGAAGTTGAGCATAAACAGATTGTTGGCTAATGGCATTGGCAACGGACTGGTTGCCTATATCTGCCCAACGCACCTTGAAGGTTTCAGGGTTGTATGCTGCTGTAGCAATTTGACCAATACCAGTAAGTGCCTGACCAGACGAGCCAAGCTGCTCAAGAACCCTGCCTCTTATGTAGGCCTTATAGTCGGTTTGTATCAATCCCTTAAAGTGACGTATTTTGGTAAGAGTATCAGATGCCTGGGCTATCATGGCAGCACCACCAGGGTCTCCATACTTTGCAAGGATTGTACCCATATTGTATATTGCTTCATTACGCATCTCATCTTTATTAAGGCCTTCTATCTCTATTGCTATTCTCCTTTTCGTCTCTTCAGGAGAAAGCTTATCAACGCCAGTAAGCATATCAACAGTAGTGTTTACAATGCTCTCAAGGTTCTTGTCTGTATTGAATGTCCTGGACGGAGTAGCCTTGGAGGACGCTGGTAGCTGGTTGGTATTAGTTACTTCGTCCTTGCCTTCTGGGAAAACAAATCCGTTCATAATCTCATCATCCTTAATATGTTTTCAATCGCTCTGTACTGTTCACTGGCGCGGCTATCAAAGATGCCTGTAATGCTGTCGATGTATCTGGCAATAGCATCTTCATTGTTCACGTCCCCCTCAAACCCAGGAAGATTATACTTCTCTGAAATATCAGAAAAGTTGTCAGTGTCTATAGCATTGTCAAGATCACCAAAGAACTCTTTCCTATCCTTCTCGTAAAGGTCTTTGAACTTCCCGGCAACCAGAGCAAGCGTTGACATGGCAACTGGTATTTCAACATGCTTCATTCTTGCCATAGTATTATTGGCTTCCGAAGTAACTGCCATGCGCTGGTTGGCTATCTGGCTGTTCTGCATAAGGGTGCTTGCCAATCCCTGTGCCGCATTCTGGTACCTGTCAAACAGGTTGGGCAGTTGTCGTGAGTTGTTATTGTGGTTTTCCATTTTTATCCCTTTTTCTCTTTTGGAAGAAGTGATTTGTAGTATTTTGCAAGGTTACTTTCCTTCATGTATCCTTTGTATATCTCAGCAGCGGATAGTCCAATGCCAGCACCACCCAGAAGACCAGAAAGAAGGCCAGTCCTTCCTGCCTGTTTAACATAAGCGTCAGATATCTCAGAAGGTCTTGATGCAAGCATTTGCAATGCCATGCCTTCATACTGATTGCGTCTGTCACTTGATGCAGCCAACTGCTGATTGACAGAATTCATAACCATCTCTGATGCTCCTGCATTATACTTGTGCTTGGTAAGCATTGCAGTAGCCCAGCTATATGCTCTCTGTTCAGCAGTACCCTGCCTGTTGGCAAGGCTACGTGCACCAGCAGCAGCACTCTCCATCTGTTGTCGCTGTTGTCGCACATCCTCCTGCATACGTTTGGCATCAGCCCTTGCAGAGCTCATACCACCGAATGCTCCAAGTCCAGCACCAAGTACCGATAATGCTAATCCTAGCATAATAATCTCCTATATAGTTTCTGTAAGCAAAGGCAATGGGTACACTATCCAGCGCACATCTCTAAGCTTAGCGTTAGTTGTCAACTTGTATTTGGCACAACCAACAGGCAGTACCTTTGGAAGGTCTATTACAACCTCTGTAGATACACCGCCTGTCTTGCTTGCATTATACACCTCAGTGCCATTAACTGTTACTATCAAAGCAAGATCCTTTCCTGTGTCGGCAGGGTCAAAGCAAAGCTTCATCCCGGCAAGCACCATCCTGTATCCTTCAACAAGTCGGAAGGAATACTCTGAGCTTTCTATTGTGTATGTAGACGCTGTGGTACCACTGGTAACAAGATAATCATTTCCACCAGAAGTAACAACAAGCATATTGCCTGAAGGTGAGTAGTTTATAGACATAGAGGAAACGCTAAGCACTGTGCCGATAAGCACTATGTTTGCGTCCTTAATGCTGTATATGAATACTGAAGTCGCATCACGAACCGCAAGCACTGTACCGCACCCAGCAATGAATGATGTGATCGCCTGAACGTCTCTTGACACGCTTGCATCGTATTCGTAAATAGGCAATACGCTGCCTTCAGACATGGCATAAAGTGTTATCTTTGTATCATCCTTACACGCAAACAGAAGGGCAGATGCCGAAGCTATCGGCTTCTCCTGAACAACACCATCGATTGATGCAACAGCCATCACGTTATCTTTGTCTGCAACATAGATAGTCGTAGTCATCCCATCCGAGACAAACAGATATTGCGACAGCGCAAAGTATGCTACCTGATTCTTTGGAACATTCGGTATTCTTGTGTACTCGGTACCATGCATCTCATACAGGTTGGATGCTGCAACAATACCGGAAGGATTGACTGCTATACTTTGCTCCCTGTAATCAAACTTGTCTATGCCAGCCTGTTTCCTGCTGATAGAGAACTCAGCACCTATTACTTGCTGAGCCCACATGACAGATTCGGGAACAAGAGATGGAAGCATGTCATGTGTTTGCGAAAGTACAAGGGTACCACAGAAAGCTCTTGTATTGTATATCTTTGTTGCGGTCTCAGAAACAAGGCAGCACGTGTGGTAAATGTTGCTCCAGTCAGTAACGATATTGCTTTCCCAATTCAGGGGATGATCAGGGTTCCATACCAACTGATTAACACAAAATCTATTTAGATGCTTGTCACACTCGTAAAGCTTTGCCATTCTATGATTGGATTCAAGTCCAATCATAGACATTCTGTAGTAGTATTGATTTGGAGCAGGATCAACATAGTCAAGTATTCTGGTAGCAAGATGATTAAATGTCTCTTCGTCGGTGCCAGGCGTGTACACTACTGGCTGTACAGCATAAAACCTCGTTGTCTGGTTGTCCGGCTTTACCTGTACTGGTACGGGCATTATGATTGGCACAACAACAGCAGGGAGATATTCAGATGCACCACCGATACGCTCAGCATGAGCATTGCTTACGCACTGAGTAAAGAAGTATGGTTTGTATCTTCCGTAGGAGTGAGATATCTGCTGTGAGGCCTCATTAACTATATATCCCTCAGTGCCGACATAGGTCGATGTCTTGGTTATGACCTTATTTCTTTGCGTCAATGCATACGATCCAGACGATGCGAATTGGAAGTAGGAGCTTAAGGTTTCATCAAGCGTTATTGGCTCTCCAATAAACGCGTCAGCAAAGTCGTTAAGTCGTGTCCTCTCATTCTTCTTGCCAGGGATATAATCATGCCCACGCAATTCTTCGTCAGCATTGGCTGAACTTGTACGTTCAAGAATGGTGGAAGAGTTGAAGTTGTCCATAGCGTCAGACATAACTGCAACAGACACGTGCAGTGAGTTTTGCAAAGTGCTTGAGAACTCCCCGTAAACAGATGGAAGTATGTTTATGTATTTGTTTCCAGAAACGCTTATGTACTTATAGTGATAAGTAGATGTTCCCCTAATCCTAAGTTTGCAATACATGAGGTACTCGTGTGCCCTGTTGCTCGCCTCTATACTTATGCGCTTGCAGGATAGAAGAGTGGCATCATCGTAAGCGTCTAAACATGTTGGAAAATTTAGTGGCACGTGTATTCTGTCGTCAGTACTTATTCCGAATGAGATGTTCGTATAACTGCTATGAGTTGATTTGATAAGGTGGATGTTAACGATATCATCATCAAAGATAACTTTCCTTGATCCAGATGTCTTCTTTATATCGGTGGAGTCATATAGGTATGACCCATTGATTGGTTTATACCCAAATGCAAAAATGCCATTGCTCTGCTTAACAAGTGGGGTAGAGTTAACTGACACCGTAAGAGGGTACACGACAAACGCTTGATGCCCACCGATCTGAAGTGTCTCTGTTGTACGAACATCATCTCTAGAGTACTCTGTTATTGGAATAGTAGCAAACAAAATCTCTATATCGTAGATAGAGTTATTGGGGAATGTATATTCAAAGTAGCTGATATCTTCGTGCTCTATGGCAGTGGATTCAAAGCCATTGATGCGATTGTCTCCTTCTGAGTATGCAGCTTTTCTCTTACCGCAATCAGCATGCGAAAAGTTAATCACACGGTAGTAGTAGCTATCAGATCCAGTGCTTTTTGAGCGAGCCATGATATTAGCAGAACCAGTCAGCTTGCCATCACCTTCTTCAGCTTCTGCTGGCTCAATCAGAGTGGGAGTATCGTATGGCGGACTATAGATGTTGCTTATGAGAAGTGGGTAGTTAAGGCTAATGCAATATGATGGCTTATATCTATTACCGGGGGTGAAAAGACTCTTCAGGTGCATAAAGAATGCGGACACGTTGCCGACATGCGGAAGTACAGGAATGATAAGCTTCTTGCCTGAAACGCCACGCAACCGAACATTACATGTTACAGGGGTAATGCCAGAATACCCATGAGTTATATCGTTCCATATATTAGTTGAAACGTCACCGCTGTTCATGCTGTTAATACCAACGAACCTTGCAGTAAGCATAGAATAGATGTCGTAGTATGTTCCAGAAGGGGTAGGTTCTATTTCAAAATCAACTGGCTGTGATGCAACAATACTCCGCAATGAGGTAGTCTTAGCTAAGCCTATCTGCCCGTTAATACTGGACACGTCAGCATACTCAGCAGATGTAATGGTAGCCATTTCCTTTGACAGGATAGTGTTAACACCAACCCGCTTGAAGTCAAGGGCGGGCACTTCTTCTATGAATGCTTCGAGTATCTTAAAGCTATTGGTTTCCTGTCTTGCCTGAGGCAATGCTGTGAACTCTCCAATGTTGCTCTTGTTATAGGACATAGGGCGTGATCCTCATATCGTTAGGCTTTCCTGTTATTGCAAGTGCACGCTCAAGGCAGATGCGTGTCAGCAGTTGAAATCCCTGTAATGCTACGTGAGCGTGGTAGGGGTCTCCCTCAACAGCACTCTTAAAGCAAGTGTATAGAAGGTCTGTAAGCTCATCATGTTCAGCAAGGGATGCTCTTATGAACGTTGTAGCACCTATCAAATAGTTGCCGTACAGAGTGGGTCTGGTTGCTGTTATGCTTTCATCAAACTCAACACTGGCCACAATGTGGCTGTAAAGGTCTGTAAGGTTTACTGCCGAGATGTACGAGTTGTTGTTGTACAGCTCTCCAGTTGGAACAAGTGATGTTGAGCTTTTACCAGATGCTATGTACTGTGTAGCAACGTAAGGGTGCAGTACAGGAAGTATGTCTTCAGGTATGCTGGTATTTACAAACTGCATGGGGTTATCCTCATTCTCTTTACCGGCTTTGTCACAACAGCAGTAGTATTCTCTGCAATGTTATGCTTGGTATCATTGCTCAGCTTTGATATGGCATAGTAAGCAGTGGATAAATCCTTCTTTGCAATAGCATCAAAGAGCAAGTCAACAGTGTCAAGAAGATACTGCTTAACAGTTGTTCCGGTAAGTAGTAAGGCAACGCCACTTGACTTTGACCTTTCATCTTCTTCAACTGGAGGGTCGCCTTCTTCTGGTGGAGTGTAAGTGCTTGCCAGTCCTATATACCAATACTTCTTCCATACGTAAGGGATATCTGGTATATCAGTAGTAGCTGGCAGGGATGCTACACTTGACGGTCTGTAGTCATCGGAATACTTTTCCATACTGCATTCGTACAGTGCCATTGCATTAGGAGCATAGGCAACACGTGCAGTGAGCTTAACATTAACAAGCTTCATGCCAGTCATATATTGAGCAGGAAATAGCCACGAAGGATTATAGCTCATTTGGAACAACCTCAAGCATGCCAGTGGTTCCGGCAGACTGTGGGAACATTGAGTACATGTTATAGAAGTTTATCAAGGTAGTACACAGCGTGTCGTAGGAGGACGCAAGGGTGATGTCAAGCCTGCCCTCGGCTACAATGGCCATTGCTCTCATAAGTGTGGGAAGCACAAGGTGGGCAGGCAGGACATCATCTATGATTGATGGATAAAGATAGCAAATAAGATTGAACTCAGCATCTTCACAGTCAAGGTAATTGTTTGCAAAGTAAACAGACCCGCTCGGCTGTCCGGGAAGGAAAGATACTTCATAGCTGCCACTGTTATCATAGCTGGGAGTATCACCAATACTTTCAGACAGAACAGTAACAACCTCTTTGATAACGTAGTCCTCACCATCTATGTAGATTGGAACACCCACTATATTGCACGAGACGGCACCAGATACGCTGAATTTGAGCACAACGGGAGGAAGGGCTACTCTGACCTTAACTTCATTGAATGCTTTCAAAAGAACGGTGCTATTGAGCGTTGTGCTCATTGCTGCAAGTTCTGTAATAGTCATGCCCGTGTCGATCCTATAATTCCAATATGCAGATGAGAGATAAGGTTTACTCCAGATGTACCGGAAACACCAACATCTACAAAGCTGGCTGTTGTCTTGTCAAGAGGAAGGCAAAGAACATTATACCCAAGCCTGGATATGTCGAAGGTCTCGGATATTTCTCTGCTGTCATCATTGTCATACAAGGTGGCAGTAAGCACTACCCTGGCAGGAAGAGACACAGCATTAACGATAGCGATTATCTTTATTGCGGAACCCTTCACGCCAGCATCAACAAGGTTAATGCGCTTGGTTTTCATAACGTAACAACTCCAGAAAATATAAGTACAACCATAGGTAACTCAGCACCGAGCTCATCAAGGACATAGTACAAAGCAACGTAGTCCCTTGCTGCAACATCAATAGAACCAACGGATGTGCTGCCAAGCTCAACAACTTCATTACCAATAGTGATGGCAAAGAAGGACACGGGTACCGATGATGATACCCGTATCCCCGTAAGTGTTAGCAGCTTGCCTTCAGCAGCAAGCAAATAAGCTTTACTCCGCACTCTTTTGTTTCCTTAAGAACACGTTGTAACCTCTAAGTTTCAGTGCCTGTACGATAAGAGGCTCCATACCAACTCTGGTAATGAACTCCTCAACATCCTCAAGCGTTTTAATATCTTTGTTCTCAACAACAGGGAGAGAGTTATAGTGCTTAGTCACCCATACCCTAAACTCTGCATCATCAAGTTTCTTGCAACCTAAACCTTTCTGTCTTGTCAGGAAGTCAATCTCGTCAGGATCGCATGTCTGGTACTTACCATTACGGATCAAAGAGACGCACTTACCGTTAGGCAAAGTGATGTTGTATTTGGCTATATCACCGGATGCAAGGTAGAATATGCATGGCTCTTGCATTTATACCTCGATCTCCTCAGCAGCTTCAACATCAGGATAAGCCTCAGGAGCCGCACTGTCAAAAAGGATGTAGGTAAGGTTGGCCTGCTGGACTGTAACAGGAACCACAGTATCATCAGCTTGGATAACTGCGCCAATCTGCTGCTCTATGGCTTCAGCAAGAAAGTCGTCAAAGCCGGGGGTAGCAAGAATGTCTATGTATTCACCAGGTGCAAGGTAGGCAAAGATGATGCCGCCGACGGTATCGTCATTGGCAATGCCTGCAATACACGGTCCGGCATTCTTTATCCTGATCGGGACAGTAGCTCCGGTAGAAAGAGCAAGGTCAACAAGAGCAGCTTGTGTCGTTACGGCTTTAGCACCAACATAATAGTCTGTACTCTTGCCAAGCAGGAGAAACTGTGGCCTTTCTTCCGAAACCGGAACAGCAGCATTGGGGATGTTGTATTGTGATTTGGTTGTATATAGTTTCATTTTATTCTCCTAATTGCAGGGTAGGGGGTTAGCCCTACCCCGCTACTTTGTTAGATTTCTGGTGCGTAGATAATCGAGTGGTTATGAGGGAACCGAAGCTCGAAGCTCGACTCACCACGCATGGCTTCCATGAATGCATCCTGACCAATGTTCTGAATGTTTCCATGCAGCTTATCAGGGCGGAGGGTAACACGCTTGATGTTCTTCTGGTCAATAGAGAACAGCACGTCCTTGGGATTAAGAGACGCCTGTCCAAAGATCCAGTAAGGAACTGGCAGGGAGGTCATATAGTCAAGCGCCTGATCAACCACGAACTTAACATTGATACCACGAGTAGTAACAAACTCGTAAGAAGGCATGTACATGTTAAGTGCGGAAGGAGCAGTATAGTTGACAAGCTGAGCTCCCATAAGGCGAGGATTAGCCATGAACTGCCGGATATAGATATTGAGTCTTGTGCCAAAATTGGAGGAGCACAGGTATATCTGGTTCTGCCCACCATTGTTACGGAAGCCCTTTACAGACTCAGCAAGGTCGTCAATCCAGGTGATGATGTACTCTTCACCGTTCATGTTTGAAGACCAGCCAATGCGTGGCAGGGGCTTACGCAGGTAGTTGATGGGGAACAAGGAGTAGTCCATGAATCCACCCATTTGACGTACAGGCTGACCAACCATAAAGTTGCCAGCAGCACCATTGATGTAGGTCATTCCCTTCTGTCCAAACAGGTAGGTAGCATTCATTTGTTTCTTGTAGATACTGAAGTGCTTCTCACGAGTCTTGATGAAATCATCAGCAAAGCGGAAGCTTGAAGCCTGGTGCGTTCCGGTGATACCATACTTCTTGGATGCAAAGATTTGGGTATAGTTGATGTTCTCTTCACGTCCAACGAAGAAGTTCCCACCTTCCGCAAAGGTATCGCCTTCAGGGATGGGATCGGCAGCAGCAGTAGGATTGCCAATCTGGACAAGCCTCATGAAGCTGGAGATGTATAGTGCCTTGCCATCAGAATCAAAGTACGGCTTGTTGTAGTCAGCTCCAGATGCAAAGGTGCCAAGTGCTACGGGAGAACCAATCAAGACACTGTCGAAATTGGTACCACTGTAAGCACCAATGTTTGTAGTAATGTTAGAGTCGTTGAAGTCGAGTCTGATACCAAGATATTTTTCTGTGCTTGATGCGCGTGTGTTAGCAATCGGACCATAGTAAGCGCGGTCAATGCGGACAAGCACATTGTTGTAAGAGCTTACAACATAGTCGGACACGGTGGAACCGGTACCTTCGCAGGTGTGCAGATTGTTGAAGGCCATATAGACAGGAAGATGCGGAGTATAGTTAGCAGTAGCAGTCTCACCAATCAACATTGGACACTCGTGATTGGCTTCAGCATCTGCCTGGTCGACCTGGGCAATAACTTCAACATAGCCAAGATTAACCATCAGGTTGCGAAGCTTATTCCAGACCTCTTCTATCTGGCCAACGGTATAGTCATTCTCTTTCTTGATGAAGAACCATACCTTATTAGTACTGCCATAGGTAGGGACAAGGCCGATACCATAAGCTCCGTCGGTCGTGTCTTGCAACGTAGCAACAGCTTGGTCAGTGGCGTTTACTGCCATCGTAGCATCAGCAGCCCTGTCAAGGTTGGCAGTATCGTCGCAGTGGGCAGTTGCACACATGATCTTAATCTGGCCACCAGTCTGACGAGCCGTGGTAGCGGTTGCATCAGCAGCAGTATTGAACTTTGCAGGCATAAGCTGGTCATTGTATGTAGCAGAAGTAGTACCACTGAACACGCTTTGTTTGGCAGTGCTTGCGCTACCATACACAACGGCTTTAAGGCGAAGGGTATCAAGGCCGATATCCCACCATGACATTCCGTCATATTCGTCTGTCCAAACGTGGTACGGAGCATTGCAGGCCTTGCTGCCAATGTTCTCAAGAATAGTTAACAGGGGGGTCTCTTCAGGCTTGTAGGTAAGCATGGAAGAGCGTAAGTCGATTTGATATTTGTCAGTAACGTCAAGGATAGTAGGAGTATATACCCCATTGTCAGGAGAAGTGCTTAGCTCCTGAGTCAGCCCTAATTGGGCATTGGTCTTTCCTATGTAGTTACCGGTGTAAATTGTAGTTGCCATTATTTCCTCTTGTATAATTTATTAGTCCCAACCCTTAGGCAAGCCGGGAGCTCTGTTGGACGGATACCCGCCACTAAGCGGAACTTGGTTTGCGGGTCTAAGGTTCAACAAAGACTTTGGCTCAGTGGGCATTGGGGGTGGTTGTGGTTGTGGTTGTGCTGGAGCATTACCAGCTTTGTATGCTTTGTACATCTCTAAGTAGTCAGCATCGCTGATAGACGATACAAAGTTAACGAAGTCATTGGGATCAACACCGCCATTGACAGCAGTGCCTATAAGAATTTCTCTTACGTTGGAATAATCATTCGGTTGGTTTTGATTGGTTTGAGGTGGTACATTCGGTGCCTGTTGCTGCTGTTCTGGCTGCACGTTGGCGTTATTAGCTTGTGGTTCATTCGAGAATAGTGACTTCAACCAATCATCACCTTGCGGTGTCTCCTGCTGAACTGGAGGAGCAGTAGGTTGAGCAACCGGAGTCACTGGTGGAGTATTCGGTACAACCGGAGGATTGCCAGCGAGAACCTGTAAGACGGCACCTGCAAACTGTGGGTTATTAAGCAAGGCTCTGAGCTTAGTAGTCTCGTCATCTGGTTCGCTTTGTGGCTGAGGTAGATTGTTTGGGATTTCTGGTACTTGAGGTTGGCTTGTCATTCTGCTAAGCTCTCCCATAACCTTGCTATGGAATGTACCAGTACCGTTGAAAGCATTATCAATTATAGCAGCTTGTGCTTCGGGGGTGAATGCCTGACCATCGAACTCAAGTGTTCTGAACTGGCTCAGGTCTATCGGGGCTTGTTGTGGATAATTCATCCTATTCTCCTATCATGTCTAATATAGTGGCCTCATTCAATGGCTCACGCATGTCTTGTTTGGCAAGGAACTTCTGCTTCTCGGCTTCAAGTTCCACATCATTCAATATCTTCTCTATCTCTAAGTATAGTTTATTCATTGCTTCCCTTGAGCCAAGAGAGTGTTCCTTGCGGGCAAGGTAACTCTTGATCCTCTGTTGGGCGACATCTTTATCTATCTTTGCAGTGCCCTTGATTGTAGCCGACTTCAGGCGCTCAGAAACAATGGCTTGCTCCTGCTTGCTAACTATGCCCTTGTAATCGTCAACCTCTTTCTGGAGGTCTTCAACCCTGGCAGACAGTGTACGGATAGCATCAAACCTTTCCTGTAGTTCTTCTCTGTTATCAACAGGAAGATACTTGAGGATAGCACTTGGATCAACCGCACCAACCTGAGCAAGTTCAAACATAAGTCTCATCAGTGCAACTTCAAAGGTTTGTGTGTATGAGCCAGGGACAACGGTAACATCGTAGTCGTCAAAGTCGGTAGCATTAACGAAGTACTCAATGGACTTCTTCTTCTCATCGTCAATCTTCATTGCTGACAAAGTGCTTGCTATCTCGTCCTCCGGTACGCCACGCTTCTGCTGGTACGATATCCACCGTTGAACTGATTGCTCGTCTTCAAGGTTGAGCTCCTGCTTCTTGTTAAGGAACAGGTCTTCTTCACCGATAATGCGGATAACTTTATTGGGCTCAAGGTATGCTCTTGCGAATTGTAGCACAACCTTACCAAGCTGGGCACATGCCATCTCTATAACGTCAAGGAAGTCCCTGAAACTGTCAAGGACTGTTTGCTTCATCTCAAGAGTTGCAGACGCACTGAACCTGTTTGTGTCGCTGTTCATCATACCAATCATTTCTTGTGGGATGAGATTCCATGACACTTCCTGCTTTGCATCAGCATACAGAGTAAAGAATGCCTGGTTGAGTGGCTGTCCTTGCAGCACGAATGGTGGCTCAGAGTTTGCGGTAACAACGTTAATACTGCCAGGCACGTTAAAGGTTTCCTGGAACGATTCAACGTCATTGTTTGGAATGTCCGTCTCCTTCATAAACACTTTGGGATTACTAAGCAACTGTGCATTGAGGAGAGTAACGCCATAGGACTTGTTCACAAAGCGCTGTAAGTCCTTTACAAAGTGAACCTCGCCACGCGGGTACGGGTTCTCTGCCTTGTCAACATAGCCAGGAATGATTGGGTACTCTGTAATCTTTTCAGGTAACACTTCATGGTAGATGTGGTTAAACCCTATAAGAGTATTCTTGTGTATCCTGACACGCACAGTACCATCCTGCATACGCTCAGGAACCTTCTTGTACATCTCGTAGATGCGGACATATAAGCGGTCAGCACTATACACTTTCTCAAGGAAGGAGGAGAAGCTGATTGTAGTACCGGAAGTTGTATCCCGCTCAATTCCTGGAGCAGAGTACTCAAACTGTATCTTGGTAATGAGTTCATCTGTGATGCCATAGTAAAGCTTAACGTATTCTGTAGATACATCTCTGCGAAGTATTATCATCTCTGCATCACGGTACATGGGATCAGTGCTTGATGGATCAGGAAGGACTTCATTGAATGAAGCAGTGCGGACACGGGTGTTGTTCTTTTCATCCTGATATACGCAAAGGTAGCAGACATTATCCACTGCCGAGTTCTTTACAAAGAGGCGCATAATGCTTTTGCCAGACGAGTTTGCCCATACCCACTTGATAACACGCTCACCTATGGAGGCTGTGTGGTAGTCATTATTGGACAGTGGAAGAAGTTTATACTGAGGGATGTTGGCTGCTATCATTCCGACAATACCACGAATGGCTTTGCGTATCTTGTTGATAACTATTTCGTACTGGCCTTTCTCTGCTATCTCTTCCCTTTCTGCTTCCGTGCTTTGGTATCCATAGTAGAAGGCACGGTTTTCCCTGCACTCCGTTACCCATGAAGACCAATAGCCACACTCATAGCTATACACCTTTGCCCACAAGTCCATTGAGGTCTTGGTGTCAAGGTTGTTTACGGTGTTGGGAATAAAGTTCATTTAGCCCTTCAGCTTGTTAAGGTCGATAAGTATCTTTGCTTTCTCGTCAAACACTTGCTGCACAAACAGAGGCACTGACCCGACTCTTGAGTAGATAGCATCATAGTGCTTGCGCTCAAATATCTTTTCTGTCATGTCGCAGACAAGGTTGAACTTCTCCCTGTTTGTCTTTGTCTCATCTTTTGAGAGGGACATGATAAGTCGGAAGATGATGTCTTTGGCTTCGGCAAGAAGAACCTTCTGCTCCTCTTTAATGTTAAGCTTTGCGATAAGGTATATGGCAATACCGTTAAGCAGTAGCAGTAGCGGTTCTTTTATGATCTGAAGTATCTCAATCATTATGTTCTCCTATATTGTTTCTATTGGGGCAACACTGTTGTGAACAGATATTGATATGCTGTCACCAAGAGTACAGGCATCAGTTATCACGCAAAAGTTTGCAAAGCTGTATGCTATCTTGTTCCATACGCCAGTAAACAATCTCTCGCTGATAAGCTTCCACCCATCGGCAGTATATATCTTGGGGATTATCACAACGTTGCCAAATGCTATCATGATATATCAAACGTGAAGGAGCCGTCAAGCTCAACTTCAAGTGCTCTTACTGTTGACGTAATGTCGCCAACGATACCGGCATAGGTACTCTCAGGAGCGGTAATTACGAAGGGCTGATAAAGAGAATCAAGAAGGGCAAGTGCAACTTTGTATGTACCATCAGTAGGAAGTGCAGCGTCAAAAACTATTTCCTCGGCTGCAAACACCCCATTCAACATGCTGTATGCCACTGGCGTTGCAATGTCGTTAAAGTGATAGTTGTTGACGGAACTGCCATCTTCCATAAGTGTAAAGGTTGCGCTGTCGACTGTGAGTTGAGACGATATAGCGCTGTGTTGAAGATCGCCATTAAGGACAGAAGAAACACCATCAAGATAATACGTCAAAACGTTATCGCCAGTCGAATAGTCAAGTGCAGCACTTTGATCAGACAGCAATGCAGCACTGCCAAGGCCAAACACAACAAGCTCATCGGAGACATCAAGATCACTGCCGCCCTCATCATACACGACAGTACCCTTAAGGTAAACATCTGTGCCTGGTGCAAGCTCGGCACTTTCTCTATACAAAGCACAAAGATCGCAACTTACGTCCATCGATTCTTCTGCTGCTACGAATGTACGGAGTACGACATCGTCAAGGACAGCATCTTCTACCCAATCATTACCATCGTGATGCCCAGCCTCAGTAGGTCTGAACAGGAGGAGGTCTCCTTCGCTACTTGATGTCCCATTATCAAATCCAACGTCAACTTGCAGCAGTGATTGCGGTCCGACAAACAGTGGTGCAATGCTTGCTGTAACGGCAACATCCTTCTCAATCTTCAGTGTTACACCTGTATGAATAGTAGTGCTCTCATAGCTGGTCTTATCGACAAGGTGAACAAGAAGTTCACTTGACAGGTTGGGTAGGTGCAGCGGAGCCATGTACATAGCCGGAGAGCAGTTAAGTGGATGGTATGCAAAGTTCTGATATGTAGCGTCAATATCAAGAAGAAGCAAGGCTTCATCTATGACAGCCCTATGGTCAAGGGCATAGTTATCGGCAAGAGTGGCTGGAGCAGGGGGAGTATGCTGACCAGACAAAGAGAAAGAGACATCGAACTCATTGTTCACTATGCATGGGCTCATTATGTTTACAGGAGCAATAACGGCTATGTTACGTGATGTTTCTGGAACTTCTATAACGCCACCACTCTCGATTGTGCCATTGCTGAGTCGGACAAGACCGGAGTCATCGCCGTAGCCGTATGATGGGTACGTGTCAACATATTTCTCTTCATCAGCATCATAAACCCTAAGTACATTCTTTGCATTTAGGAGAGCAAGGTAACTACCAGTGCCAGGCATCCACGCAAACTTACTAATGCCATTCTCAACATAGCTGATACGCACACGGTACTTAACTATCATTGGCATGCCATTATCAAGATGAATGTAGAAGTCGCCCTTGTCAGTAGTAGTTACTTTGAACCATTTATAGGTATCGTCATGTGACGGGGAAAGCTGTGTAAGCCAGTTGTTAATATCCGCTGCTGAGATGGTTACTGCTGCGTTTGTACTGTTTGTACCGCCAGTAAGGGGCTCATCCCACACAGTAAGCAAGTTAACAGAGTTGAAGCTGCTTACCGGATTACCATTGGCATCCGGTCCAAGAAAGATGCCAACCCTTCCGCTTGTATCCTTACCAGTAAACGAATTACCAAGAAGTGTTTCAAGTGTTCCAACTGAGTATGCGAACACGAGAGGGGCTATTGATATTTGAGTTATTTGCATTATTATTCCTCTTCCTCTGTTACTACAGAGCTTGTATCAAACCAGATAGTGCCTATTGCTGGGTTCTCTGGAGCTTGTGATTGTATGTAGATATTACCGCCAACAACGTATCCACGTGCATCGTGAGTACGTGCAGTTTCCTGTAGTCCAGCACTGTCGATACTATCCTGAGCATCACCAAAGCTACCTTCCAATGCTTGCTTGAATTCGTTGACTACGGCAACAAGGTCATTACGCATGGCATATTTCTGTAGGTCTTTCAATTGCTTGCTCCAAAGATAGCTCCGCCAATGAACCCTGCAAGAGTTCCTATGGCTGTTGCAGTCCAGTTAGTTTTCGTAGTAGTTACTGTATTGGTTATCATGCGGTCTTTATTTATGAACACCGTATCCCTGTCAACAGAAATCTTTTGTAGGAATGCGAAATACCTATCAGGATAGTGATATTTTACATTGGTGGACACTTCATACCCGTCACCAGTTATCAGCGTGTCTAAGGTGGCTATTTCGCTGTTTAATCCATTTACAAAGACGGTATCAATAACGGGGTAGTATCTGTCGGTGTAGTGGGTATTGGTTATGGTATGTTTGACAAACACTGTATCAACCGTCTCGACAAAGGTTACCTCTGGAAGCGGAAGCTTCTTATATGCATACCCTGAATAGAATGACAGCGCCATAACAGCAATAGCTGCAAGCATCTTCAGGACAGCGCTAATGATGTTCTTAGACATTCTGTTTTTCCAGGCACTTGATAACAGAAAGCTCGACAGCAACAGACACTGTCTTCTTTAACTCTTCAAGTTGATGGTCAAAGTAATTCCTGCAGTTTGCCACTGGTCTCTCAACACTGTTCGATTGGGCAAGCTGTAGCTGTATTGCTGTTAGTGTGTCGCGTAACTGAACTATAGCCATTATCTGGTTTTCCAAAGACCTCACTCTCTGCGATAATGCTCCATACCCAAAGGCAAACCCAAGCGTTGTTATTACGAGTGTTAGTACGTTTCCGAATGTAATCATTTCCATTTGTTTCCTACCATTTATATTGATAAAACTTCTTGTCAAAGTAGGGCATCCATTCAACTGAAAAGCTCAGCAGTATGCCGTTGTCAGCTTGTTTGATACGGATTATACACGCCCCCACCATTGCCTGAAGCTTGCGTTTCCGCATGAATGGTGTCTGGTCACATACTGTTCCAAGCTGAACAATATGCACTTCTCTCGGATAGCAGTATTCAAACTTATGGTAATGACCGACAAGAACTATCTGCGGTTTTTCACCACCAGTCAAACTCTCTGCATACTTTTGCGAAGTGTAGGACAAAGCATAAGAACTCCCGCCGCCAGCATGAATGAGCCGCAATGTAGCAGAGCCGTTAGCTTGCTTGAGGTCAAAGTCCCTTTCGATATACCCGGCATCAATGAGATCAGTTCTGCCAGCAAGCTCTGCTCTGTGTTGCATGTATGAGCCAATGTCTATACCCTCACGCTGAACATACCATCCTTCATGGTCGTCACCAGACAGTATGTAATTGATAATGCCTTCACGCTTGGGATACTTGG
>Ga0209835_1000330_pt1 | contig 32212 bp, 29 predicted proteins | sample LakKivwa52mmetaG_FD_184138 | JGI IMG/M metagenome (GOLD analysis project Ga0209835, IMG submission 184138) | Anoxic lake water microbial communities from Lake Kivu, Rwanda to study Microbial Dark Matter (Phase II) - Lake Kivu water 52m metaG... | ecosystem: Environmental > Aquatic > Freshwater >... | reverse complement strand
CAGATTTCGGCTGATGCCTCAACCTTCGTGCCCACCATTCTTGCTCAGATTTCGGCTGATGCCTCAACCTTCGTGCCCACCATTCTTGCTCAGATTTCGGCTGATGCCTCAACCTTCGTGCCCACCACGAAACCACGGGGGCTAATCGCCCCCCTAAGTTCTCCGTGCTAAAGCACCGATGGTCTGCTGACCATACGTTACTCCTGACCCCCCATGTGCGTCCCTTGGACGCACTAACTTTTGCTTAGCCCAGTGCGAGTCTATGCCAGTTGCCGGATTTTATTTTGACAAAGGAAACGCAATTAAACAAACGGGTGGAGGTTCCTCCCGCCAATGGAAGTGATTTTCGCAACAACCAACCGCGGAAAATTCGAGCATCTGAAGGAACACCTCGCCCCCTTCGGGATATCCGTTGTCTGGGAACGGCTAGAGCTCCCCGAGAGCCAGAGCTGGGAACTCGCAGAAATCGCAAGGGAAAAGGCTCGGTTCGCCTTTTCAAAATTGAAAAGGCCCGTCCTCACGCTCGACTCGGGTTTCTTCATGGGTTCCCTCAAGGGGTTTCCCGGGCCGTACACAAAATACGTACTCGCAACTATCGGGGCTGTTGGGATTGCGCGGCTGGGGGAATTCGAAGGGAACCGAAGGGGCTTCTTTGAGAACGCTCTCTGCTATTTCGACGGATCGGGCAAGGGAGTTGTTTTCGAATCCCAAGTCGGGGGAGTTCTTGAGATTTCTCCCAGGGGCCCTCTCCCGGAAGGGGCGTGGTCTGAGCTCCACCGGCATTTCGTTCCGGACGGGGAGGCGAAAACCCTTGCAGAGTTCTCAAGGGAGGAGTTTCTCGGGTGGAAGGCGAACAAAAGCACGGACAATTTCGCGGAGCAGTTCGCGGAATGGCTCCTATCGCGGGGCGGAGATTAGCTATTCGCCCGAAATGCCCGCGAGCGCAAGCTCCCTTTTCGAGAGGCGCATTTCCGGAAAGGAATGAAGGTCAATTCCGTTCAGGGCGTAGATTTCGTCAATTCCAAGAGTCGTTGCCTTTGACTTTTCAATGCCAAGCTTCTTCAAAGCGGAGAGGACCGCTTTCTTCGAGCGCCCCTCGACTTCGAGCAGGGGCGAAATTCGGGGCCAATAGTCTATTGTGAGGACTGCCTCGGGAAGCTCCCATGTTTCCCTAACGTCCTCCTGATAGTTGCTCTTGCAACCGAGGCTGGCGAGTATTTTCGCGGTCGCATCAAAGCTCTCTACCCAAGTGGTTGCCTCGAAAACGTCGCCCACCTTCCAACTCTTGATTGATTTCATTGTAAGCTCGGTCTCCGACCCGTCCGTTCTCAATCGCACCCATTTCTTGAGATGGCCTTCCTTTGCTGGGGGATGATAGACAATTCTCCGGAGAAGGACATTCCCTTTTGGCACTGCTTTCACTCTCCTGAAGACCGCCCGCATTTCCCCAGGGTCTATTGAAGGCACCCTTACCTCGAATTCCCTCACAATTCCCGGCAATTGCCCGGCGCTTTTAAGGAAACGCATTTTTAGAAGAGCGCACAGTCCCTCCAAATGCTCCCCAAGTCGAACAGAATACATTTGCCTCTCCCTAAGACTCTTCTAGGGTTGTCCTCGGGATTCCTTTTGGGAATTGTTTCAGGGCTCGCAATTGAGCTTCTCTTATCCCTTGCGAACGCGAAAATAGGATATGTCGTTTTCCTCAAGGGAAACGGGCTTTTGACAATTGGGAGGATTTTTCTTGGGAACCTGATAATCTCGGCCCTCCTACACTATCTTCCTGAAAAATTCCCGAAAAGAAAGAACCTTCCGGCAATCCTGATTGGGACAATTGGATTCGTTCTCGGATTCTTCGGGGCAACCGCGGATATCGGGATATCCGAATATTTGCGAAGAATGCCCCATATGGCGCTTGAGATTTTCGCATATGTGGTCTCGGCGAGGGGAGGCCGGCTTTACCCGGCAATAATTGCCTTGGGGGCGGGAGCGTTCTTTGAGTGGCTCCTTGTGCTGGAATGAGAGAATCTCTTTCCCCTGCAAAAACAAAATAATAAAAGCTGGGCTAGGGGCTCGTCTGGATGGTCAATAAAGCAGGTCTAAAAAAGAAACCGGTCAGAAGGGGCAAAACGGCGGTTGCAAAGAGTGCGTCCAGAAGCACGCCGAAAGGCAAGCCGAAGGGCACGCCCTCCAAGAAAATCTCGGCCGGGCCAATAAAAAAAACGCTTCTCATCGGGGATGTTGTTAACAAATATCCGGAAACTGTCGAAATAATGCTTGCAAGGGGATTCCATTGCATCGGGTGCCACGTCAGCCCGTTTGAGACAATTGAGCAGGGCGCGTCAGTCCACGGGATTTCTGATAAGGAACTTGACAAAATGCTAGGCGAAATGAACAAGGTTTTGTCGAAGAGGGGAAAATAGGAAAAAGGACTGTAAGGAATAGTAGGGAACCATCAGAAGCTACTCCTGTTCGTCATCTGTTGTATCAGAGTGTGTTCACTTCATCATCTGGCGTTTTTCCGGATTACGCCAAAGTTTTTAAGACAAGGGGTTTGAATCAATCCCAATGGGAAAAAAGACGGGCGGAGACGCGAATAAACTCCTTCTCTTCGTGAAAGACCCGAGAGCGGGGGCTTTTTTCGCTGTTCTTCTGCTTTCCCTCCATATTGTGAACACTTTTTTCGCCAAAAACGGCGTCCTGCAAGTTCCCCTGGGTCTTGTTTCAACCCTTTTCGTTCCCGGGTATTTGTGGCTCCCTGTAATTTCAAAGAGAACTGTTGGCGCAATGGAGCTTGTTTTGCTCTCAATTGCGTTGAGCATATCCCTTGTCATTTTTTCAGTCTCAATAACATCCCTTGTTCTCAAAATCCCGCTGACCGGAGAGAGCGTTCCGGTCGTTCTAGCCCTTGTTTCGGGCCTTGGCCTCGCTCTTCGGAGAATTTTCCTAAAACGCATCCTCTAATGGTTGCAACGCATTGGTTGCTTTTGCCCGTAATTTTCTATTTATAGGCAGGTCTGCCGGGAATTTTCCGGGGTTCAAAAAATAATGAATGGCGCCGAGCTTTTCGTTTCATCGGAATGCGGTTTTTGCAAAAAAGTCGTTGAGGAAATGAAAGTCATTCTCGGGGAAAAGTTCTCCCAGGCAATACTTTTGAAGAACGTTGATTCGGAAGTGGAGTTCCAAAGGGAGCTCTTGAAAATGAACTATCTCAGCACCCCGGTTCTCAGGGTGGAAGGGCGCACTTGGGCGGTCGGACAGCTCAACAATGAGACAATAAGGCAGGTTTGCACGAACTTGTCCGCCAAATTCTAGGCAATTCTTAGGCGGAAAAGAACAGCTTCATATATTTCGCAAGAATTCCCCAGCTCAGGGGGTTCCTGAAAATCTCGTAGAATGCTCCCGAATGGAAATCCATGTCCCCCTTTTTCCGGAGGGGCTCGATGTTCTTTTCGGCAAATGAGAGGAGCTCGTCATACTCCCGGTCCGAGAGCCGGTTTAAGACTCTTCTTATTTTTGACGCCAAGAGGAGCTCTTTTCCAACCGTCCTTCTCCATTCAGTCTCATAGCGTTCGGGAGAATCCCTGTGTTTTGCCGCAATTTCCGCGCAGAGCATTCCGGTTATTATCCCTCCCCCGGTGGTCGCCTTTGTCTGGCCAGCGCTGTCTCCCACAAGCACGAGGTTTCCGAAAACCGCCCTCTTCAGGGGGGGCCCGCAGACAACATGGCTTCCCTGCCTCTCAGTTATTATGAACGACTTGAATCTGCTTTTCAAAAAGGTCTCAAGGAGCTCCTTTGGCGCCTTCTCCGTCGCAACCCCTACCTTGGCAATGTGCGCGGTCTCGGGGACAACCCATGCGAAGAAATCGCTTTTAAGGAAATGGAGCTCGACATTTTCCGTATCGAGCTTCTCCGAACTCCTAACAACATACTGGACTGCCGGGATTCTCGCGACCTTGTCTTTCCTCGGGACAAGGGTTTCCGCGGTTCTTGAGGCAATCCCTTCGCATACGAACACTCTTTCTGACTTGGGAAGGGAGAGGGGGTCCACCCTCTTTCCCCTGACAATTTTTGCTCCGTTGCTTTCCGCAAGCTCTGACAAGTGAAGGTCGAACCCTGCCCTGTCAATTACTGTCGCCTCTTTTCTTCCCCTTGAGAGGAAGAGCTCTTTATTATTCGAGAAGAATTTGGCTCCGGAAACTGTGTTGAATTTCAGGGAACCCGGGAGCTTTAGAATCTTCTCTTCCAGGCGGTTCGAGACTAGACCGGTGCAGTGCTCGGGCCTGCCGATTTTTTCGTGCTCCTCATAGAGAGTTGCTTCTCGTCCAATGTTTTTCGCAGTCCAGAGTCCGGCGGGACCTCCTCCAACAACATGATACTTTTGGGACATTCGGGAAAAGCTTATTATAGCCCGGGTATTTTAAGATTCTTGTTAGGGGGCTTTGAGGAAAGTCCGCAAAATTGGGCCAAAGGAAGGAAGGCTTATAAATATTAACTACGAAAGGATGGTAAAAATGGTCAAAAGGGGCATAATTGGGACTCTGTTCGGTTTAATTCTCGTTGTTGTCGCATTCGGATTCGTCGGGTCAATTCTTCTTGACTCGGGATTTTCCTGGAGCTGTCACTGCACAAATCCAAGAGCTAACGGAGGATGCGGATCGGGCTGCTCCTTCTCTGGGGTCACCTGCGGGCCGGGAGAAATCCAGTGGTGCGGGAGCGGAGGCCCCTGCAAGCCCCTTGTCAACACCCCTTGCTATTCCCAGTGCAAAGATCTCCTAAAGACCGGGGGCCTGTGCCATTGCGGGAACTATGTCTGGCCGACAACGACTATTCCCGGGACAACTACAACTGTCTGCGACCCTTGCACAACGACCACAATATGCGACCCGTGCTCTACTACAACAACGAAACCCTATTGCGACGGGGCCGACCTTATGAACGATCCGGACAACTGCGGATGGTGCGAACACGAGTGCCCTGAGGGGTACTGGTGCTCGAAAGGCTTTTGCGTGGGAGACATTCCCAAGCCGACAACGACAATATTTTGCAATGGTGCGGATCTCCGAACTGATGAACTCAACTGCGGATGGTGCGGGAACAAGTGCCCAAAGGACTATATGTGCGTTGACGGGTTCTGCGTTGGGGACATTCCCCCACCAAACACAGCCCCCTATTGCGACGGGGCTGATCTCCGGACTGATGAACTCAACTGCGGATGGTGCGGGAACAAGTGCCCGCCCGACTACTATTGCTCGAACGGATTCTGCATGCAGGACTTTGTGAGCGACAAGTGCGCACCGAGGACAATTGTTTCTGAGAATTTCACTGTCGGGGTTCCGGGCGCATGGCAGTTCAACCAGTCCGGAGGAAGGGTGGAATTCTCCGAGAGCGGAACATACCTTCTCATGGCCTCAAACGGGGTTGACAACGAGTTCCCCCTTGTCGGAAGGAGCGACGCGTTCTCAGGGATAAGCCAGAAGGAAGGCTATTATTTCGAGGTGAGATTCCAATATCCCCAGATAAGGGAGAGGGCATCAGGAATCTATCTCGGCACATATTCGCCTTTCAGCGCATATACCAAAATGCCTGACGGTGTCGGGTCATTCGACAGGGAAAATGTCCTCTTCATCAAGGCGGATAGCGTATCCGGGATAATGAATATTACCGCTTTCGGGGGCCCGGTCTATTACCAGCCATATGACACTGATTGGCATGTTGTCAGGCTTGAATCGGTCTCGAACTACTACAAGGTCTATATTGACGGGAAAATCTATTCGGCGGGAACTGCGACAACCCGGCCCGTAATGCTATGGTTCGGGAACTATACGTATTACAACACTCTCGCGGATTGGAGCACCCTTCGCATTGATTATGTCAAGACAGGGACGCTCTGCGAGAGCCCGTGCTCTGGCGACTATATGAGCGACAGCTTCAACTGCGGATGGTGCGGAAACATCTGCCCGACGGGGTATTCCTGCTCAAGGGGCTTTTGCGTTGAACCGCTGAAAACCACTACAACGGTAAAACCGACCGACAGCACCTGCCTGACTCCAACGCAATGGGGGCAGAGGGAATCTTGCTGCGACGGAACGGACAACAACCAGAATAACCTGATTGACGCAAGGGACCCTTCCTGCAACGTTGACAAAATGTATGGTTGGGGGATTAACGAGGCGTGCTACGGAACAGAGCATCCCTATAGGACGGCAATCCGCACCGAATCCGGGTATTTCCGATGCCCTGATGGGACCCAAAAGATGCGGCTCTATGTCAAGGCAGTTACTGAAAGCTCTGACAAGCTCTCAATTTTCGACGGGAACAGGGGGAACCAGATGGTGGGGGTCCTTGAATCGAATTTCAACCGGGGCCAATACGGCTGGACCGAATACTATCCCACGTCAAGAGTCAAACTGGTATTCAACAGCGACGGGATTGCCCCTAACTGGGGGTTCGATGTTGCCAAGGTAGAGTGCTACAACGGGTACAACTATTCAATACCGCCCTGCGACAGCTATCTCTGCAGTCTGAAAAGCGGGAACTATTGCAACGGACCTGTCACTGAATACCGGAATTATTTCTGCTCGGAAGGGGTCTGCAAGCATTCAGTAAGCTCCTCGGCACAGAAGAGCGGGTCCTGCGGAGTGTACGGGATGACTGTCGAGACTGACAAGGATTCCTACAGGGACGGAGAGGAGGTCAGGGTAAGGGGCAAGGTCTCGAACATTGCCTGCCCGACGAAATACGCGGCAGATGTCTATGTCGAGGTATCGACCAGGTTCGGGAAATGGAACACTTACACCGACTTTGCCGGGAACTATTATGTCTCAATGTTCAACGTTCCGGCAGGGGACCACGAGGTTCTTGTCCGGGCTTTTAGCGAGCCTACAGGGCCGATTTTTGCATATGGAGGAAAATGGTTCTCAAAGAGCTCTGAGGGGCTGAAGGTCACAATACAAGCGGTCCCGATGACAGTCCTTGCGGGAGAGAAAATAAGAATTACTGGCAAGGTAACTGAGCAGACTGTCCCGGTGAGGCAGGCTGCAGTTGATTTGAGAATGCCTTGGGGCAAAGAAATACTCTATACGAACACTTTCGGGGAATATTCAACGGACATCTGGACAACGTCTTGGTACGGGAACAGCAACGTGACGGCATATGCGAACACCGGGGACAAGGCGGGATCGGCCTCCACAATGATAACTGTGAACCCTGCGGGGAACGGCTCAGAGATATTCACCCTTGACGCTCCGGCAATTGTAAAGCCGAACACGCTCTTCTCCGCCGGGGGCAAGTGGTTCATTGACGGGGTTCCCGCAAGCGAGCCTTTCATTTTGACTTTTGGGGATTCCCGGAAGACCGCAAGGCCATCTGAGGGCTATTACAACGTTACCTTGCTCTCCCCTCCAACCGAGACTTGCACTTTTGTTATTGCGAGGAACCTCTCAAAGCAGGTCTGCACAAGGAAACACGATTCAATGACTCTTTCAATAGGGTATGAGGAAGCGACTGACAGGCTCTATTTCGAGGGCAAGTACGAGGATGGGGAGCCGGTTAACGGCACCCTTGCATATTCTGTCGGGTCCGAAAGATACAGATACGAAAGAATGGCTAGCGGACTCTATGAGACGACCAGGGATTTCCCCGCAGGCAGGTCCGTTGTTTATGCGAACCTGAACGACGGCAGGCTTTACGCGTCAACAACGAAGGAAATCGTTGTTTTCGGAGAGCCGGGGACAACTGTCCCGACAACGGAATATCCAGATGACGAACCGACGCCTTCAACAATAATTCCGACAACAATTCAGGTCGATTCAAGCTCCCTTGTCAAGGCAACTGCTCCCCTTGAGGTGATAGTGTATCGCTTTGAGGAAGAGACATTTGCCGTGACAATTGAGAACAAGGATTCTGTTGAGAGGCAGGCTCTCGTTGTTTTCGGGTCCGAGAGCGCGGTTGTCCGCATGGGCCCTGGCGCGAGCGCGCAGGCGTCGTTCTCGGTTCCAGGAGAGGGGGCTTCTGAAAAAGTCGTCCCGGTGAGGGTCGAGAGCCTCGGGAAGACCGTCTTTGCAAAGAACGTGAAGGTTTATGTGAAGGATTTCGGGATAATCTGGCCAAGGGTAGTCTTCTACAAGGGAAGCGTCTCAATTCCGTATCTCCTAACGGGCCGGACTAGTGGAGCGGTTGTAAACGACAGCCTAGAGAACGAGAACGGGACAATTCTTGTCTCTTCGAGCGCGGTGAGCGACCTTCCGAGCAACGGAACAGTCTCTGCGGTCCTCGAAAAGGGAGAGTATACGGTGTGCGCGAACGCTACCAACACACGGGGCAACCTGATAATTGACGATTGCGCGCAGGTGACTGTGAAGGAAGGGATGGGGCTATCCGTCTGGTTCATTGTCGCAATCGGAGTCGCGGCAGTGGCGCTGTTCTTCTTCTAGGGGAGAGGGGAATAACAGAGGGAAACGGCTATTTCCCAAAGCGCCTGTTTCTCCGTTCGAACCCGGAGACAGATTTCTTCAGGTCCTCCTTTGAGAACTCGGGCCACATTTTCGAGACGAAATCGAGCTCGGCGTAGCTAGAGCCCCACAGGAGAAATCCTGACAATCGTTTTTCCCCGCCAGTCCTTATTATCAGGTCAGGTTGGGGGAACCTTCCGATATAGGTCGCCCGCTCTATTTCCTTTTCAGTCCTGGCTCCACCGGAGACCGCGTCCGCAATCTCCGAATGGCCGTCATATGCAAGGGCAATGTTAAGGTTGAACCGGTCGTTCTCCTCAGTCGCCCGCTCCGCTGACCGAAGGGCTTTTTGGAAGGAAGTGGGAAAGAGGTGCGTTCTCCCAATGAAATTTATCCTGACATTCTCCATCATGAACTGGTCCGTCCTTTTGGCGTCAGAGAGACCCCATTTTATCAGGTAGAGTATTTTCGATACCTCGATTTTCGGCCGGGACAAATTCTTCGAGGAGAGGCCGTATACTGTAAGAACGGGTATTTGCCATTCCTCGAAAACCCAGTGGAAGAATTCGCGCATTTTCGAAACGCCCTTTTCATGCCCCCACCAGGGAAGCTGGTTCCTTTCCCTCGCGAACCTGCGGTTTCCGTCAGGAATCAGGCCGAGATGCTTGATTGTGGTTCGCTCAACAACCATTGGGGGGCTGTCGAAGAACCGGGTTTATTTGTCTTTCTTCTTTTCTAAAGAAGGGGGTTTCTGCTCGTCCCCCCCTTCCTCTCCGAAAACGACTTTTCTTATTGTCGCCGATGTCGCCTTGCCAATCCCACCGACCTTTTCAAGGGCGCTTTTTTCAGCAAGAAAGACTGCTCCCGGGGTCTTGAATTCCGAAAGAAGCCTTCTGGCAAGGGTGAGGTTAATGTCCGGGAGGGAGGCAACCAGGGCTTCCTGCTGTTCTGGGAGAGTCTTTCCCCTCTTTTTCCCCTTCAATTGAGGGAGGTTCCCCTCGGAGAACTCGCGTTTAGCAATTGAAATAATCAGGGCAGCTGTCTCTTCAATTCCCGAGGAGAATATTGTCGGTATTCCAAAATCCAGTGAAATTGCCGCAAAGGCGCCCCTTATTGCGTTCGGATGGATGTTTCGCTCCGAATAGAGGGTCTCAATCCCCTTTTCAGCCTCTATTATTATCAGGGGCCGGTCAAATGATTTGGCGAGCTCTCTTGCCTGCTCGAAGAGGCGCCCGTCTATTATTGATGAGACGAAATCGCCCGCCTCCTTCCTCTCTATTGCAATTGAATCGGAGATAATATAGTCGGCGACTGGCAGGTTTGTTATTTCAAGGGCAAACCCGGAATTCCTGAGAATGGGGAGGATTCCAGAGGGCATTTCCCGGGAATCGGCAATTATTTTCTGGGGCGGGTCCTGCCCGGAACCCCCCTCCTTGTCAAGGAAAGGGACGAGAGTCTTGTTTGCGGAAACTTCCTCCCTCTTCGCCATGCGGGCGGAGCGTATTATCTCCTTCATTGCCTTTTCGTTCCGGTGGGAAATCCAGCGGTATGCCTCGTCCCTTGTTCCCTTGGCGAATAGGACAATCACATTCCCATCCCCTTTCCTCCCTGTTCGCCCCCTCCTTTGGATATGCCTTATTGCGCTCGGGACCGGCTCGTAGAATATTATCAGGTCAACTGAAGGTATGTCAATTCCCTCCTCCCCGACAGATGTGCTGACAAGAACCGAAAACTTTCCCTCGCGGAACTCTTCAATTGTCTCCTTTTGCTTTTTCTGGGTGAACCCCTCCTTTTGCCCGAGGAAAATGCGGGAAGTTATCCCGGCGTTCGAGAGCTCCTCCGATATTTTCTTCGCCTGCGCCCGGTAATGGGAGAAAACTATTGACTGGGCGCTTCCTGCTGACTGGACAAGGGAGACCAGAGCCCCGAGTTTGGGATGGTCTGTCCCTTTCGCCCGGAGGTGCCTTGCAATTGCCTCCGCCTGCCGGAAATCCTCGAGAAGGGATATTTGCTTTGAGGATTTCGAGCCGTCCGCCTTCATTTTCTCGAGGAATTCTGTCAAGGAAAAAATCCCCTGGGTCTCCAGGAGCTCTATTGAGTGGAGTATTTTTATTGCTCCGGCAGTGTTCGCAATTGCGGAGAAATCCCGGAGGGCCGCAGCCCTTGACTTTGCTCCCAAGAGCTCTCTCTTTGAAACGAATGACGAGTCTGCGGATTCTATCAGGCCGGACGCTTTCAGGCCCCGAAGGTAGCTCCGGAGGACTGAGAAGAGGAGCTCTCGCACCTTGAGGAACTCTTGGGGGAGGTCTATTTGCCTAAAGTCGACTGAGACCTTGGAAACATATGGGGAGACGTCCGGGTCGCTCTCAGTTCTTGCCTCGACCCGGGAAATCCGGAGGTTCCGGCAGATTTCGTCAACCTTCTCCTTTGTGTGGCCGGGGGATGCGGTGAGCGCCAGAATCAGTGGATTTTCCGAGGAATTCGAATAGTCCCCGGCAAGGAAAACATAGGAATCGCTTTTGACGCAATGGTGGGCCTCGTCGAAAACCGCAAGAGAGGTTCCTTTGAAGGAGAACGCTCCGGTCAATATGTCGTTTCTGAGGGCGGGGGCGGTGACGCAGATTAGGCGGGATTTTGAATAGAGCTCCTTTCTCTTTTCGGGCAAGGTCTCCCCGGTTATTGGAACAGCCTCTATTGAGAGGAAAGAGGAGAGCGTTTTCGCATGCTGCTCGACCAAGGGCTTTGTCGGGGCAATTATGACCGCGGTTGTTTCCGGGAACTTGGAAAGGCGGGAGGAAATCACTAGAGCCGCTATCGCCGTCTTTCCGAGAGCGGTTGGTAGAACAACTAGGGTGTTTTGACCTTTGAGAACGGAGCCGGCAATAATCTCCTGGTAGAGCCTCCGCTCTATTTTTCCGGGGGAAATGAGGCCCCCGGAGAAATGCTCTTTTCCAGCTTCCGGTTCCGTTGGCATTTGGGGAAATCCCCGAACTTTCGGGTTTTTAGAGTGTTTGGATGGGCTTGCCGGTATTGGTAGTCCCTGGCTGGATTTGGGACTCTGCCGCGGGCTTGCAGGTATTGGCAATCTGGAAAGGGGGAAGGCTTATAAACAATACTCTGAAAATTGAATATTACGAAAAATGAATAAAGATTCGGGCGATGCCGGCCTCTCTAAACACATGGCGAAGGGGATGCTCAAACTCTTCATACTCTTCTCAATTGCCAAGGCGCCGAATCACGGATATTCGCTCCTGAAGGAATTCAGACTCAAGTCAAAATCCTGCCCCGCGGAATCGAAGAAGGCTGTCGGGGTCGGGGAATTCTATTCAATGATTGATTTCCTCGAGTCATCGGGCTTGATAAAGGCCTCCTGGGAAGGAAAAGCCGTCGGCAGGCCGCGGAAAATTCTCTCAATAACCATGAAAGGCAGGAAGGTTGTCGGCAAGGCAAAGAAGCATTTTTCGTCCGCCCTCGGGATGTTTCGGGAAGTTGTTCCGGAACTCTTCGGGAATCCCGGGAGGGGCCCCTGATGCCGAAGATTGCAGTCGAGGCATCCGGCCTCTCGAAGAAGTTCGGGCAGTTCGATGCGGTAAAGTCCATTGACTTTTCAGTGAAAGAGGGGGAGATTTTCGGATTTCTAGGCCCAAATGGCGCGGGGAAGAGCACTACAATAAACATGCTGACAACCCTTCTCCCGGTTACCGGGGGGCGGGTGACTGTCTCGGGGTTTGACGTTTCCAGGAACCCTGAAGAGGTGAGGAAGCGGATCTGCCTCATTTCCCAAGAGGGGAGCGCGGACGGGGACCTCACTGCCGAGGAAAACCTGATTTTCTACGGCAAACTCTACCATGTTCCGAAGAACGATCTCTCAGGACGGGTGAAGAGGGCGCTCTCTTTCGTCAACCTGTCAGAAAAAAAGGACGTCCGCGTGAGGTTCTTCTCAGGAGGTATGCGGAGGCGCCTTGAGATTGCAAAAGTCTTCGTCTCCGACCCGAAAATCGTTTTCCTTGACGAGCCGACAATTGGCCTTGACCCCCAGTCAAGGGAAATGATATGGAAGAAGGTCTTTGAAATAAACAGGAAGAGCGGGATAACTATTTTCATAACAACCCACTATATGCAGGAGGCGGAAGCACTCTGCAACAGGATTGCGATAATTGACAAGGGAAAGATAATCGCGATAGGGACCCCGAACGAACTCAAGAAGAGCATTGGAATCTCGGAGATTTGCGAATTCGCTGTCAATGAACGGGGGGAGGCTCCCCTTGAAAACCTCCTGAAAAGGCGCGGATTCTCGCCAGAACTCCTCTCAAAGGGAAGGATGAGGGTCCTTTCAAAGAAGGAGGGAAGCGAGAAAATAGTCTCTTCAGATGCCAAAAAGGCGGGGGCGAGTGTCTCGGAATTCCAGACAAGGCGTCCGAACATGGAGGATGTCTTTCTTTATTATACGGGCCATGACGTCAGGGATTCCGATTCTGACGGGGCGCAATTGACGAGGAACCTTGCGAAAAACATCAGGGGGGGCTAGAAAAATGGGGGAAACTTTCAGGGAACTTGCGGGGGACATATGGACTGTCTGGGAAAAGGACCTTCGGGTGTGGATGAAAAAGCCGTTTGTCGCAATTTCCAGGGCCCTGATATTCCCCTTGGTATATCTCCTGATTTTCGCAAATGCTTTCGGGGGGACGCTCTATGACCTCCCGATTGCGGTCGTTGACCTTGACGGGGGGGCAGAATCGCTCCAGATAATCGGGAATCTCCAGAACTCGAGAACCGTCAAAATACATTCAATTCCGAGCTATGAGGAGGCGCTCGAGCTCTTCAAGGCGCGGCAAGTATATGCGATTGTTCTGATTCCGGCCGGAGCGGGCCAGATAAACGTTATTCTCGACCAGTCCTCGCCACAAGTCTCATCAGCAATCACGGGCTCAATAACGAACTCCGCCCTTGCGCAGAGGGGGATGACAATTGATATACGAAAGGACGTCCATTATGCGAGGGGCGCAAGCTATCTAGATTTTCTAACTCCAGGGGTCATTATCCAGACAATTGCAATGGGGGCGCTATTTTCCGGCGGGGTGAGCCTCCTATTCGAAAAGCAGCTGGGGGTTTTCAACCAGCTCCTCGTTGCCCCGATATCGAAGACTGCGATAATACTCGGAAAAATACTTTCAGCAGTCACCCAGTCGATGGTAAGCGGGCTTGCGGCAGTGGTTATTGCAGTTCTTCTCGGAGCAAAGATTCGGACCGGACTATCCGGCTTTTTCTTCCTCATCCTCCTGATGTTCCTCGTTTCATTCTGCTTCCTCGGACTTGGAATCGCGATGACGGCCTATATCAGCGACTTTCAGGCATGGATGATGACAATGCAATTGATAATACTCCCGCTCTGGTTTGTCAGCGGGACATTCTATCCAATAGAGTCAATTGTCTGGTGGCTGAAACCCATTGCGACAATTAGCCCGATGACATATGCGACGAACGCCGCGCGGAACATAATGATACGGGGCTTTGAATTCTCCTCGATTGCAACGGATTTGGGAATTCTCGCGCTAATCGGCTTTGGGATGCTAATATTCGGGATAAAATCTTTCAGGAGAAGCGTTGAGTGAAGTTTGCAAACAAAAGGTGAAAAAAATGGCTAAAGGAAACGGAATAAGGAGCTTCCTCATGGGAAGCATGGTAACTGCGGCCCTCGCAGTAACGGGAATTGTCTTCCTGTTCGTTTATGCAATATTGGGCGCGCTCTTTGGCGCGGTTGCCGGATGGTTCGTCCAGATTGCCCCAGTAATCGGGCCCGCCGTGAGAGAAGGCTTCGTTCAGCTCGGATTTCCGGTCACTAACCTGACAACTGTCGGGGCTGCCCTCGGCTTTGCGAGCGGGTTCTTCAAGCAGAACGGCGGCCGGGACGGTTCTGCCAAGTCCTACCAGTCGGGGAGTTTTGAATCATGGTAAGCGGAAAATTTTCCGGGTTGCTTTTGGCGTCAATCCTTCTTTTCAGTTTCCTTGGAGCGGGATATTCCGCCGGGTTCGCCCAGCTTGAGAATGTCAGGGTCGGGGAAGTGAGGGCTGGCGAGACATTTGTCGTCAGTTTCCAGGTCCATAACACACTAAATGACCGCCTCCGGTATGTTGTTGTCAAAGCTCCGGCCGGGACGAACTTCTCCCCTGTGGGAGGAGACACCTGGTCGAGCGGGGGGGAGGTTGAACGGAACTCTGTAGTTTCGGGAAGCCTGACATTTCGGGCGGACGAAAATATTGTCGCGGGAGTCTACCCAATTCCGTTCTCAATAACCAGCGAATCGAAAACCCTGAGCGGGGCGAGCTTTTCCGGGAATGTTGTCAATTCCCTTCAGACTCTTTCGACAACGGAAAACGTGAACGTCAGGGTTGTCGGGGAACCGGAGCTCTTTCTCACCCTCAAGAGCTCGCAACCTGCGTTCGTTGAGGCAGGGAAGGAAGCGCTCCTGAATTTCGAGATTTCGAACGGCGGGAACGATTATGCGCGGGCTGTTGTCGTTTCTGTTGGGGAGCCGGACGGCTCCGACCTCGGCTCGTCCTCCCGGGAAATCTATCTGGGAGACCTCGCTCCGAACGGGAAGGGGATTTTTTCCCTGTCAATAATACCCGAGAACCGAGTTGACATCCTCTCAGTTTCAATTCCCCTGAGCGCGAGGCACTCTGACGGAATTGAAAAATGGATTCAGATAGTCCCCCTCGAGATGACTGCGGAACTTGAGGCCCGCTCAAAAGAAGGCCTTGTCGCTTTTGCCGGAAGGAACGAGGAGAGGCTCGATTTCGTTGTCAGGAACTCCGGGAGAGATTCTGCGAAAAACATAAGGATTTCCCTCATAACTGAATTCCCAATAACCCCCTCCGGAAGGAGCGCGACAATTGACCTTCTCGCCCCCGGGGAAGAGAGAACGGTTTCATTCACTGTTGACGTCGATCCCAAGGCGGCTGAACGGAATTATCCGGTCCAACTCGGAGTGTCCTTTGAGGAAAACAGGGAGAGGAAAACGTCCGTCCTTGAGGCGGAGTTCCTTGTGAAAAAGACGGCAAGCAGGGCGCCCTATTTCATCGGAATAGGGGGGGCGGCAATCCTCGCAATCCTTGTTTTCAGGAAATTGAAAGGTAATAAAGAGGGGGAGAAAAAGTGATTAGAATGGAAAAAGGCAGATTCTTGGCTGTATTTGTTGCTGTTGTTCTTGTTCTGGGGACTGTGGGATTTTCCTTCTCTTCGCCATCAGGAACTCCGGATATAATTTTCCTCTCTAGCAGGATTGACCCGGCATCGGCAACTCCCGGGGGAAACCTGGAATTCAATGTAATTACCCAGAACTGGGCGACAATTCCCGCGGACAATGCTGTCCTTCGGATAACCCTGCCAGACGACCTCATTCTCAAGGATTCGGGGCTGAAGGAAATATCTGTTGGGAAAATCTGCTCGCTATGCAACTTTGAGACGAAATACTCCCTCAAGGTCTCCGAGAAGGCGGTCTCCGGGGAATACAAGATAAAGGTCCACCTCTCCTGGGACGGTGGCTCAAGGGAGCGGGACTTTACCGTTTCGGTTTCCGGGACTCCGAAGGTTGTTGTAACAGACATCTCCTACTCGCCTGAGAAGGTGGAACCTGGGGAGAGCACAGCAGTGACCCTGACCGTGAAAAATATCGGTGGGGCGCCGGCCTTGAACGGGGCGCTCGGCCTCACAATCCCGACGCTCACCGGAGACACAAAGCAGAGGTTCTCAATAATTGGCTCCGGGACGGAGCTTGCCATCGGGACTCTTTCGGTCGGGGAATCGAAGACAATTGTGTTTGAGCTCGCAGCAGACGACAATGTGGAGGCGGGAGTGTACAATTTCCCAGCCACCCTCAGCTATTCGGGGACGAGCTCATCCACCGGAATAGGCCTAGTTGTTGTTTCAAGGGCTGAACTCACCCTTCCCAAGGTCCAAACAGACCCGGTTACTGTGAAACCCGACAAGCCGTTCCTTCTCTCGGCAACTGTCGAGAATTCGGGGAAGAACGAGGCGAAAAGCGCGACAGTCAGGTTCGTTATTGACGACTCGAGGTTCTCGGGAACGAAGAGCGCGTATCTTGGGACAATAAAGTCCGGGGACAAGGATGTTGCCCTGTTTGAGATGACATATGCCGGGCCGGTGCTCTCGAAAAAGGATGTTCCCGTCGCCTTCGAGGTTACCTATGTCGATGATTTCGGGGAGCACTCTTTCACTGAGAGCGGGGAGATAACAGTTGATGCCGGAATCTCGACTGACGGGGGAATAAGCCCGATTGCAATAGGGGCTTTGGTCCTTGCAATTGCGGTCGGGATATGGTTCTTTTTCTTCAGGAAAAAGAAGGGGCTCCCTTCCGGAAAGAGGGTCTAATCGCGGGAAATGCAGCTCACCCTTGCGACAAGAAATCTCCTTCGGCGCAAGTCAAGGACAATCCTCTCCGCCCTTGGGATAATTCTCGGGGTCGCAATGATAATTTCCCTCGTCTCGGTTGCGCAGGGCCTTCGGAACAGCGCGGAATCTTTCGCAAACCAGATAGGGAACAATATCGTAATTTCCCAGGCGAACAATTTCGGGCCCCCGATGACTAGCAGCCTCGACGAATCCCTCGTCGAGGAAATTGAAAAAATCCCGGGGGTGAAGGTGATTTCCCCCATCGTTATTGTCCCTGTGAAAACGAGCGACAAGACGGGGAGAAAGGGGTTCTTCGCGTCCGAGAACCAGCTGGGTTTGGTTGGCGTTGACGCTTCAAGGGAAAGCCAGGCATCCTCAGACTATACGAAAATAGCCGCCGGACGGTTCCTCAGAAGAGAGGATAGGGAGAGAGTTGTCCTGGGGGCGACAGTTGCCGCAAACCTCGGGAAAAGGGTGGGGGACGATCTTGAATTCAAGCAGAGGGGAACGGAATTCTCCTTTGAAATAGTCGGGATTTATGAGACAGGGGATGCGGAAGCCGACCAGGATGTTGTCACAACCCTTGCGGAAGCGAGACGGGTTGGCGACCTTCCAAAGACCAGGGTGAATCTGATAACCGTTGTCCCGTCGAACCCCGCTCAGAGCGAGGTCCTTGAGAGGAAAATAAAGCTCCTGATACCTGGAGTCGACCCTTCATACGGGAGGACTTATGCAAACCTTCTTTCAACTTTCACAGGGACCCTTCAGATTGCCACGTGGGTAATTGCCGGGATTGCCGCATTCATCGGGGGGATAGGAATAATGAACACAATGGTAATGTCTGTCATGGAGCAGACAAAGGAGATTGGCGTTCTTCGGGCGTGCGGATGGAAACGGGGGGACATTCTCCTGATAATACTTGCCGAGAGCGTCGGGATAAGCCTTGTCGGGGGAATTCTCGGGGTGATTCTCGGCCTTGTGGTGACTCTTGCGATTCTTCCGGCAATTTTCAAGGGCGTCCTCTCTCCCGTTGTCACTCCCTTGATTGTTTCCCAGGCGTTCTTCTTCGCCCTAGCTCTCGGGATATTTGGGGGTTTCCTTCCGGCGAAGAGAGCGTCGGATTTGGATCCAGTGGAGGCGTTCAGAAATGAAGAATGAGAAGAAAGCGGAAATCTTGATTGAGACAATTGGCCTGAAAAAGTTCTATGAGGTCGGAAAAGTCTGGGCTCTCGGGGGGGTTGACATACGAATTGAGCGCGGGGACTTTGCCTCAATAATGGGCCCCTCCGGATGCGGGAAAAGCACTCTCCTCCACATGCTCGGGGGGGTTGACCGGCCGAGCGAGGGTGAAGTCAGGGTGGCTGGGGAGAACCTGGCTGATCTTGAAAGCGACGATCTTGCCCTTTTCAGGCGCGAGAAAGTCGGGATAATTTTCCAGAGCTTCAACCTCCTCCCGACGTTGACGGTCCTTGAGAACGTCTTGGTTCCAGTAATGCCCTTCTCGTCAATCGGGGGGAACGGCTACAGGGAAAAGGCAATCCTCCTGCTCAAGAGGTTCGGCTTGGGCGAGAAGCTGAACAATTCCCCAAACGAGCTCTCGGGCGGACAGAACCAGCGGGTGGCAATTGCGCGGGCTCTGATAAACGCTCCGGACATCATATTGGCGGACGAACCGACCGGACAGCTCGATTCCCGGAACGGAAAAGAGATAATGGAGCTTTTACAGGAATTAAACGGAGAGGACGGAGTCACTATAATACTCGTCACCCATGATGAGAAGACTGCCGGCTATGCCAAGAGGAAAATACTCCTCAGGGACGGCCTAGTCGTTTCCGGAGGGGTCGGGCAGGCAGAGGGGAGAAAGCGCTAGATGTATCCCGCGTTCGCCCTGAAGAACATTTCGAGGAGGAAGCTCAGGAGCTTCCTTTCAACTCTCGGAATACTTTTGGGGGTGGCGCTAATCGTTTCCCTTGCATCGATTTCGGACGGGCTTGAGAAGACAATGGAGGACGTCTCAAAGCAGATCGGGGGGACGATATATGTTGTCGAAGCGGGCAAATTCGGGAACACTTTTGCCAGCAGAGTGAGCTCATCGCAAATAGAGCAGATAGAGAAAATACCTGGGGTCAAAACCGTTGCTCCCGTCTCGATTGCGCTCGCGGAAATGGAGGGGTATGTCGGCGCATATTCTTTCATAGGGGATTTCGTATACCTGACAGGCGTCCTTCCCGACAAGGAAAAGCAGGCAAACAGCATGTTCACTAAAATGCTCTCCGGGCGGTTCGTTTCAAGGGGGGAGACTAAAGGGGCGGTCCTCGGAAGCTCCCTTACGGAAAAGACCGGGAAGAAGGTCGGAGACCTCATCAAGGTGAAGGCAAGGGGAACCTGGCACGAGTTCAGCGTTGTCGGAATTTTCGAGAGCGCGAGCGACGACGACGATCACGTGATTCTTGACATGGCAGTCTACAAGAAAATCACTGGAGAGCCTCCGCTGGAATACAACCTGGTGGGAGTTGTCCCTACAAGCGACGCCCTCTCCGGGACAATTGAGAGGAAAATAAAAATACTTCTTCCGACTCTAGACCCGAGCTATGCGAGGGCGGCAATCCAGAGCGCCCAGACATTCACGAGCACCCTGAAAATAGCTACCTGGGTAATTGCGGGAATTGCGGCTCTTATAGGGGGCCTTGGGATTGCGAACGCAATGATAATGTCAGTTTCCGAGAGGACAAAGGACTTTGGAATACTAAAAGCCGTAGGCTGGAAGAACTCGGATATTGTCGGAATTGTCGTCCTCGAGAGCGTGATAATAAGCTCAGTTGGCGCAATAATGGGGATTGCCCTGGGCCTTTTGGTCTCGAAGGGGCTTCTTCCAATAATTATCAGGCAGTTCGAGACGGATGTATCAATTATGACAATTGTCCAGGCATTCCTCTTCGCCCTGATTCTCGGAGTCGGGGGGGCAATTGCCCCTGCAAAGAGGGCGGCTGATCTTGACCCGGTCGCCGCATTCAGGGGCGGGGCGAAATAGATATAAAAGCGCCCCGGGAGTATAGGCAACAATGGGCATTCTCGAATGGCTCGGGCTGAGGAGGGAAGCTCCCAAAAACGATGCGCCTTCGGTTTCAACCCCTGCCCAGAATCCGCCAATTCAGCAGGCAGGTAAACCTGTTTCCTCCGGACAAGAGCCGAAACAACAGCAAGCAGAAGTCCCTTCATTCAAAAAGCCGGCGGACTGGCGCCTTCCGAGGGATGACCTCAGGTTCAAGAGCGATTCCGAGAAAATAAACTACATTCTCCAGGGAGTCTATTCAATTTACGATGAACTAAAGCCAATGGCGGACGACGGGACGCGGGTTTCCCGGCTCCAATTGCTTCTCGAGAACCTGACGCCCTATGAAAGGGAGCAGGCAAGGAGAACAATTGAGGACTTGGACATTGATAACCTTGTAATAAAGTTCCTCGATTATCCCAAATCAATTGAGGAGATCTCAGAGAGCATCCGGAAAAGCTATGGGTATACTGCGGCAAGGCTCCGGCACCTCCGCTCAATTGGGCGCGTTGCAAGGCTCCGAGACCCCGTCACTAACAAGTACAAGTACACAATAATCTCGAAACAGGGAGAGGGCGACAGGCCGGGGATTCCGGATGAGCTTTTGCCCGGCTCCCTTGAAGCAGTTCCGGATGGGGAAGTTGACGAAGGGGGGCCTTTCCCGGAAGGAAATCCGTTCTCTGGGAACAATTCCGTTCCGGAAGAAAAACCGGAGGGCGAGCCCCTAGGGGAGCCTATCATTCTCGAACAGCAACCGCCTTTTTCTGAGGAAGAAAACAAGCCTCGGGAAGAGCAAGGAAAGAGCCCGGAAAGCCCGGTCTAAACCCTATTCCTCCTCAATATCCTCTATCCCTTTCTCAGTGACCTGGAAGACGGCTTCCCCTTCCGGGAGGTCTGGAGAGTCTATCAGTTTAGCGACCCTCTTTGTTCCCTTGGATTTCCGGAGAAACATCCGGTATGTTGCCGCGTGCGCAAGGACGTTTCCCCCAATTGCCTCAACTGACGGGCCCCAGAAGGAGTCGGGCTTTGCCGAAACCTGATTCGTAATATAGACAATCAGGTTGTAGACATCCGCCAATCTCTGTAGCCTGTGGAGATGGCGATTCAATTTCTGCTGGCGGTCGGCAAGAGTCCCTCTGCCCATGAACTCTGCTCGGAAATGGCTCGTTATTGAGTCAACCACAATTAGCTTTATTTTCTTGCCGTTGTTTATCATCTCCTCAATCTGGTCGACTAGGAGCATCTGGTGGTCGCTGTTATAGGCGCGGGCAATTATTATTTTTGAAAGTATCTCATCTTGGGATATTCCCCGGGCATCTGCAAGCTGGATAATTCTCTCCGGACGGAAAGTGTTCTCAGTGTCAATGAATGCGACTGAACCATCCAAACCCCCCTTTTCAACCGGAAGGGTTGCGTTCACTGCCAATTGGAACCCCAACTGGGATTTTCCAGAGCCAAAAGCCGCAAAGGATTCGGTTATTGCCTGGGTCTGGACCCCCCCTCCGAGAAGGTCGTCAAGCGTTTTTGAGCCGGTTTTCACTCTGCCTACCTTTTTCCTCTTTTCAAGGAGCTGGCTTGCGGGTTCGAATCCAATTTCTAGCTGTTCCCTTGCCGCGTTGATTATTTTGGCACAGGTGGCTTCCCCTATTTCCGTTATTGCCGCGATTTCAGCGGGAGATGCTGCGGCAACTGCCAGCATGTCAATATATCCTGCTGCTGCAAGCTTTTCCGCTGTCTTTGACCCGACTCCTGGGAGGTCCTCGACTGCAGTTATTTTCTCCTCTTTGCCCTTCTTCCTTGCCTTGGGAGCCTCCTCTTCGGTTGGCTGGGCCAGTGTTTCATCAACTGCAGGAGAAGTTTCTATTTCAGTATCCTTGTTTTCAGCTGCTGATTTTTTCGTTGCCATTTTGTTTTTCTCAGTAGGTTGGTGGGCTCTGTCTCTATTTATAGAGACAGAGAGTAACTTGCCGGTATTCGGCAAGGATGAATTTTATTTTGCCGAATATTGAGGCTCGTGGAAATCAGGATAGCAATCCTGGCCGACCTCGCTTCGTACTCGGAGATGCCGAGCCTCGCTTTTAGCTCGGCCTCGCTCGGCCGGTTTTCTATCCGGAGAACAGTATAATTTCCGGATTATTGAGGCAATACCGCTGAAGCGCAGCCGAGGTCTGAACTCGGGCGAAGGAAATCCGGCTCGGAAGCCGGGCCGACCTCTCCTGCGACAATTGAGTTCCTGACGGGGATGGATTTTGAAAAACTCCAACAATCAACCAAAAACTTTCTTTCCAGTTAAACCCCTGGAATATATCCCCCGGCACGGGGCAGTTTCCCGAAAATGCCAATTGAACAGGGAGGGGCCGGCTTTTTAGAATATTCCGAGGAGGGGGGAAATTTCAAACTTTCCGTCGCACGGGAGGGAGCAGAATTTTCCTTCGAGGCCAGCTATTCTGACAACCTGCTTTCGCTTGAGCTTTCCGGAAAGGGAGACATGAAATTGTCCGCATTGTATTCCGCTGGAAAAAGCGAAGAAAAGCCAATATATTTTCTCAAAGGAGAATATTGCCCAGGCAATCTTGGGTATTCGCCCTGGGTTTTTCCGTTCCTTGTGGAAACTGTTCCTGCTTTTTTAGGTCAGCAAAGGGACTATTTCGATTCAATATTGAATTCCGCGCGCAGGGGAATTTCCGAAAACTCTGATTATTCAAGAGCGGAGGACTTTCTTTTGGAACTGGAAAATTCCCCTGAATAAATGTTCTGGGGCTTTTGGCAAATGCGGCAACTGCCTTATTTCTCTTGTTCCAATTCCTTTGTGAGTTTCTCAATCTCCCTTGCAAGGTTCACTTCGGAGACGGAATTAACTACAAGCTCCATCCGCTCGAAAACGGAATTGTATCTTGCCCGCCCGGAGAATACCCTCTCCTGACCTATTAATTTGGTTGTCGCGGCATAGATTACCATCGGGTTTCCGGCGAGGTCTGAGAGCTTTTCAGCGTCTTCGGTCTTCATTCCTAGAAGGCTTTCGGCCGCCTGCTTGAAGAGGGTTGCCCGGATTGTCCCAGAGCCGTCGTCAATGAGAATGTTTAGTATCAGGGCCCGCTTTGTTTCCGAGTGGTCGTGCTCGGCGCAGGTGTTAATTGACCTCCCGCACTCCTTGCAGGTCTCATAGAAGGGGCTTCTTGTGTCGAAGAATTTCATTACGTTTGCCCGGATAATTACTGGCGCAGTCTCGTTTTCGGAGAGCGCGCCGATTTCCCTCTCCTTTCCGAAACTCGGAAGGGCGCCAACCCCCTTTGCCCCGACTTCAGGCAGGGTTCTCCCCTCGCCTTCGGGGTTGAGCAGTAGCCTTGTCCGGTTTGACGCATGGATTTCCGGGCGGCCCTCCCGGTCTGCCTTGACATATGCGTTCGATATTTTGAGAATGTCTCCCACCTGGGCGGTTTCAACGAAATTTGCAAGAACTCCCCAGAGAACAAGGCGCGTTGTCCCAGTTTCGTCAAGAATTAGGAGGTTTGCAACCTGCCCTTTCCTTCCGCTCTTGTCGAATTCACGCTTTTCGTAGACCCGTAGAACGCGGGCTACGAGATCAACCGGGCTACCCGGCTTCAAGTCCTCTATTTTGCCTGCTGCTTTCAGGGAGGGAAGGGTCTGAATCCCGAGTTCGTTCGCAATAATATGGGCCGCTCCCAAGTCGGAGACTAGGCCAGATAGCTCCTTTTTCTTCCCGTCAATCAGGTTCATTATCTCCTCTCTTGGGAGCTGGGAATCCTCTACGAGCTTGCGCACAACGGAATCAAAGTCTGCCTGCATTGCCGGACAAGGGCTTGTCCAGTTTATAGGGTTTTTGAGGGCGTTTCCGGTGAATCGGGAGCAATTTGGCTAAAAAGGGCAAAATTAAATAATAGGGTTTCCTTTTTCCTGTTCGTGGCAGAACAATCCCCTCTGAAAAAACGCTCTCCTGCCGAAGGAAGCGCCCTTCCCCGCGCAGGGGTTGTTAGGCTTGCGAGAAAGGGGGGGAAATTCAGGTTTGAAAAGAACGCTATTTCGGAGCTCCATTCTTTCCTTGAAGCAACGGCGTCAGACATTGCAAAGCGGTCCGGAAGGCTTGCATCTCTTGCAAAGCGGAAAACCATAACAAAGGAGGATGTTGGCTTTGCCTCGACAGAATAAGGATTCCTCGCCCCCCCAAGACAAGAAGAAACTAATTGTCATTTGCATTGACAGGGATGATGATCTTGGGCGAAAAACCCGGTTCGACGGGCCGATTATAGGGGAGAAAAAGGTCCTAGAAGCCGCAATTGCCCTTTCTCTTGCAGACCCCGCCGACAACGACTCGAACACAATGTTTGAGGCAATCAAGGTCGCGCGGGAGGTCTCAGGAGAAGTTGCGGTAATTACCGGGAGCGTCAAAGTGGGCGTCGCGTCCGACAGGATTGTCGCCGAACAGCTTGAAAGCGTCCTTGACCGGGGGAAATATTCTGAGACAATTCTTGTTACTGACGGGGCGGATGACGAGCAGATTCTTCCCCTGATCCAGTCCAGAACGAAAATCAGCGGAATACGCAGGCTCGTAATAAAGCAGGCGGAAAGGCTTGAAAACACCTATTACACCGCAATGGACTGGCTGAAGAAGATTGCAAAGGATCCAGAAATGGCCAGACTCGTCCTCGGGGTTCCGGGGATTGCCGCGGTAATGCTCGCCCTTTTCGGAATGTCGGGATGGCGGATAATTTTCGGGGTTGTCGGGAGCTATCTTCTTCTCCGGGGATTCCGGCTCGAAAGCGTTCTCACCGGCTTTTTCACCGATTTTCGGACCTCCTTCAAGTTCATGCGGTTCTCTTTCTTGACATATATTGTCTCAATTGTGATGATTGGGGTTGCAATATATCGGGGGCTTGCCACAATGGCTGGGAGCACGAGCATTGTGAACACGATTTTCTCTTTCCTGCATGGATCCCTTTTCTTCCTAATGATGGCAGCAATCTCAATTGTTGTCGGGAAAACAATTGATTCCTTCCCTAATTTCTCCCTAATGCTCCATTACATTAATACGGGCGTAATTGCGGGGGTCTCAATCTGGGTTCTTAGGAGCGCGTCTAGCTACTTTTTAGAACCTACTATCGGGTTAACAAACCTTGTTACCTCTGTGATTATAGGATTGATATTTACCTTTTTAATGGAAATAATAAAGAATGTTGCTATAAAGTGGTATTTTTAGCTTGATTATTGCGTGAGAAAAATACTAACTGAATGGTTGCATCAAAACGGATATATATAAAAAATATTTATCAACGCGCTAATTGACAAAAAGGAGTGTTTACTGACAATGCCTGGAATTGGGAAAAAGAATCTTGAAATAATGTTTCTACACGACAAGCCCGCCCGGATAATAACCAAAATGAAGGGTCAGAAAAAGTATGCGTCAGTTCTTGCAAAGGAAGTTGACTGCACATATTCCCATTGTGTCAGGATTCTCCAGGATATGAAGAAATTGGGGCTTGTGGAGTTTGAGAAAAAGGGCAGAATAAAACATGTTATTCTCACTAAAAGCGGGGAAGAAATTGCTCATTCAATGGAAGGCATTTACCTTTCTTTTGACAAAATTTAGTCCTTTTTGGGTGTTTTAAGCTCATTTTGAAGGATTTCAGCATATTCTATTATTCTGTTGAAAATATCATCAATAATATGCTCTTTTAATGCATATTTCATTGAATAAACCAGATTTCCTCCCTCAGCCAGGCTATATTTCGTTTTTCTATGATCTAAAAGTTTTTTTTCTTCCAGTCTTCTTAAATGTCGCCTTATACCTGAAAGCGCTAATTTCTTTTCAAGTAATTCAAAAACTTGTTCAGCGTCCAAAGGCTCTTTGGAGTCGAATACTGTTTGAAAAACTTCGACAACTCCAGTTCTGTTGTCTCCTGGGTTAATTAGTCCCAAAGAAATACAAAAACGCTTTATTATTGTTTTTTTGTCAATATTCTCTGGTCTTTCGAATTTTCTAAGGGTTATTTCAACTAAAGGAAGGTCTGTTGTTGACATTATAAATTATAACACTATGCTATATTTAATTGTTCCTAGGAAATCTGCTTTTTTAGTTAATTGGATGTGTTTCATTGAATATCTCAGATTACCGGAAATGTTGCGTTAACAAATAAATAGAGTTGTCTCAATTAGATGGGACAATGTATTCAAAAAATAGCCTTTTTGCTTGTTTTAGGAGGGTTTGGCGCGTAAAGGGGGTTGAACTGCAGAAGTATATATTTGTCTCAAAAAAGTGGAAAAGTAGGGAAAAGAAGGAGGGCAGTTTCAGTGGATCCTGTTGACACATCTCAATTTGATGAGATTGTAAAACCTGACGAAACATTCGAACTTGTAAAGGGAATTCTCAAAGATTTTGTTGCAAAAAGCCAGCTTGAAATTGCAATCGGGGTTGTCCTTGAACTCAAAGCATCGGGATGTTTCTCCCGGTCGGGCAGGCAAAAATTCGCATCAGAACTAAAAGTTCCCGGTCCAAGGGCAACTGTTTATCGGGTTGTTTCAGTTCTTGAAGACCTCGGAATACTTGATAGGGAAAGCAAATATTCGGGCTATTTCCTAAGCCATAACTTTTCGAACCGTTTGGAGGACAGAGCTGAAAAATGGAGAAGGTTCAGCAAAGGAGCATAAAGCGCGTCGTTGATGTATAGTTTTTGCACTAATTTGAAATTATGTTGCCTGGTTCAAGCCGGGTTTTTGTCTAATAAAGAGAACTTTGCTGAGGGGTACACAATAAATAACTATTATAAATTATAATAAGTTATTAAACAATATTTTCGTATTAAGTTTATGTATGATATATATTGTAATATAGTGCTCATAACACTTGTTAAAAAACACTTAGCTTATCCTATGCTATAAGGTTACTATTTTAAAATGGTTTTTTAGTTGAAGAAAACTTTATAACCCCTTGTGCAACTAACGTTTGAGAACAGCCCCGTCGTCTAGCGGTCAAGGATATGGGCCTCTGGAGCCTGGGACAGCAGTTCGAATCTGCTCGGGGCTACTTATTCACCTCAAGTTTGAGCTTCTTCTTTGGTTAGTTGTTCTCAAGTTTCTCGATTTTTGGCAAGTTTAGGGATCCAGACGGGGTTATTCGCGGCTTTTTTTCCGTTTTGTTGCTAGCAGTTTTTGACTTTTTCGGATAATAAACCAAAAAACGGCCTTTGAAGAAGAATTCTTTTGTTCAGTTCAATATTATTGGTTACTTTTCTTATTAAAGAAAAAATAAAGCTTTTTTAACAAAATGGAGTGTTTTTTTTATTAGATATGGTTATAAAATAACTTATTTTAGCTTTTCAAGCCTTATGCTCTTTAAAAATAGACTAAATTGATTTACGGGCTAGTTTGTTCAGTTAAATAGCAAAAAAGTCAAAATAATATTGAGCAACTTGAAGAATTTTTTCTATAGCCTCTTTTGAACAGGTTTTGAGATAACTGCAATCCTTACTTTGATTAATTGATATCATTTCAACTTTGAAAAATCCGCATTATTGATATTAATAACCTTATTGATATGAAAAAAACGAAAAAGTATTTATATTTAGCTTCAAAAAAACTACATTAATGTTAATAACATTATTAAGAGGAATAATATTATTGATATCAACTCTCATTCCGTTAGAATTGCCTCAGAAACAAGGAAGATCCCTTTTTTACCCGTGTTTGGCCTTAAAAACTGTTTATAGTGAAAAAAATGGAGCTAATTGTGAGAGAAATGTTATATACTTGGAGTTGCAATATATTTCAGTAGGAGCGTAATGTTAGATATGTGTTACTACCAAAACTTTTGTGTAAGGGAAATGTGTGAGGTATTTCATTATACTAATTATTGCGTAATCTCATTAATATAGTATTGATATCAATGATATTAATGCCATTAACTACGCAAACATAAGATTTTATACTAGTTAAGGGGCCATATTACTGTGTCCTTTGAAAATCTTTCGAAAAAACTCCAGGAAATCCTGGCTAAGAAGAGGTTCTCAAATCCAACAGAAATACAAAAACGTACTATAAAGCATATTTTGAACGGAAAGCAATCTCTTGTTATTTCTGAGACTGGAAGTGGCAAAACTGAAGCAGTAATGCTTCCCCTGCTTGATCTAGCATTGAAAAGTCCTGAAAAGCGAATTTTTTGTATTTACATAACCCCATTAAAGGCCTTAAATAGGGATATATTTGAAAGAATTTTATCAATTTCTTCAGAGCTCGGACTTGATGTAGATATTCGGCATGGAGATACTAGTTCGCATCAAAGGAGTTTACAACTCGCAGATCCTCCAAACATATTGATAACAACTCCTGAAAGTTTCCAGGGATTTTTAATTGGGAAAAAAATGCGTGAACTTTTGAAAAACTTGGAATATGTTGTTATTGATGAAATACATGAAATAATAGGGAATAAGCGGGGAGAACAGCTTTTGTTCGGCTTGGAACGCTTGAAAAATGTTATTGGAAAAAATTTTAAAAGAATTGGAATTTCAGCAACTCTAAAAGATTCTAAAACTATTTCTGATTCCTTAAATGGCTCAAATTTGGAAAAACTTAATATAATACGTGTAGAAAGCGCAAGAAAGCCCCAAATTTCTGTTTTTTGGCCTCACGAAGTTTCTGAAGAAAATGAAAATTTCGATTGGTTTTCCAGTACTTTAAAGGCAATAAAAGAACTTTCAAAGGAAAAAGACGGAACAATTGTTTTTGTAAATACCAGAAATAGCGCGGAAATACTCGGAGCCAAGTTAAAAGAAAGTTCATCACGTTTTGAAGTCCATCATGGCTCTTTATCGAAAGAATCTCGTCTAAATGCTGAAAAAGGGCTGAAAAACAGGAATATTGGCTCAATTGTCGCAACTTCATCTCTTGCGTTAGGAATTGATGTTGGTCATATTAATCAAATAATACAAATTAGCTCTCCCCGAAGAATTGAAGCATTTGTTCAAAGAATTGGCAGAGCAGGACACAGTTTGTCGAAGGAATCAAAAGGAACAATTATTGTAAGCGATGAAGATGATGCTTTGGAGGCGTGCGCAATTGCCAAACTCACACTTCTCCAAGTTCTTGAAGAAAAGCCGTTAATGGAAGGCTCGCTTGATGTTTTGGCAAATCAAATTGTTGCTATGGGGTTTGAAGGGACCTATACAAAGGATATTGCTTTTGAAACTGCCAAAAAAGTTGTTCCTTTTTGCAAGATATCTAGAAACGAGTTCGATGAGGTATTCAACCTTCTCTTGAACCTTAGATTGATAAAAATAACTGAAAATGAGACTTATTCAATAAAAAAAGCCGCTTTTGGTTACTTTTTTTCGAATATGTCAATGATTAAAGATAGAAAGAAATTGCAAGTAGTCAAATTCAGTAGCAGAGAGAGAATTGCTGATATTGATGAAGATTTTGCCGCTGAAATTGATATTAGCTCTACTTTCGTCTGCAGAGGGAGTTATTGGAGGGTTATTTCGAAAGAGGGCGCGAAAGTGTTTGTGGAGGAAGCTCTTGCAGCCGAAAACGTGCCCGAATGGGCGGGAGAACTAATGCCTGTTGACTATATTGTCGCAAGGCAAGTAAATTTAATGCGATCTTATTGGCCGACAGTTAAAGAGGAATATTCTGAACTTGTTGATAACTTTTCAATTGAAAAAATAACGGCGGATTATTCAAAATGCGGACGCTTTCCCGAAAATGAAATTGGAATTGAGCTCGGGCCCGATTTCTTCGTTCTTCGCAGTTTTTTCGGAAATAGAGTCAATGAAACGGTGGGGAGGCTCTTGTCATCCTATTTTTCCCTTAAATCGGGAGAATCGGTTGGTTTTCGGGCGGATGCATATAGAATACTAATAAAATTGCCTGGAAAAGTTAATGAAGCTGAAATATTTGACTTTTTCAAGGGGATAAATGAGGATTATCTTGAGAAAACCCTCAGAACAGTTGTCCGGAACAGCGCACAATTCAAGCAAAAATTCATTCATATTGCGAAAAAATTCGGTGTTGTTTCAAGTGATGCTGTTTTTTCAAAACTCTCAATACAGAAACTTGTTGATGCTTATGAGGGAACGCCTGTTTTTGAGGAAACTTTGGCTGAATATTTCTTTGAAAAAATGGACTTGAATAAGGCTAAAATAATTATCCGAGAACTTCGGGAAAATCGAATTTCCTTGAAAACCTACTCGGAAATTACTCCGTTCTCAAAACGCTTCCTTGAAAAATACTCTCCTGAACTCGTTTTTTCGGGTTTGCCTCTTGCCAAAATACACCAAATTGTGTCAAAACGCCTCGAGGAGAAAAAAGTAACAGTTGCCTGCGCAAACTGCCTTGCCTGGCTTGGGCAGTTTTCCGTCAAAAATATTGATTTCAAATGCCCTTCATGCGGATCTGGAATGATCGGGATATTGTCAAAAGAAAATCGTTCCTTGTTGTCCAAAAAAGAATTGGGCAAGCAGGAAAGCGCGGTTATTCAAAAATTCAAAAAAACCGCAAACCTTTATCTAACATATGGAAATCGCGCGTTCTTTGTTCTTTCCGGACATGGAATTGGTCCTGAAATCGGCGGACGGATACTTGGAAAAACCGCCCTTCTAGGGAGCCCCGAAGTTGTAAATGAGATAATTAATGCTGAAAAGAACTTTGCAAGAACGCGCATTTTTTGGGATAAGGCATAAGGGACGGAAAGTGAATGCTAAATTATAGTGTAAAATTCACTGAAATTTGAAAAAACAACGGTCTATTTTCAGTTTTCGCCTTGAAATACCGTTGTTTTCGGATATTTTTGACTTTATAGAACCGGAAAAAAGTCTTTTCGGTAATTGTGCTAATTTATAGGAGTTTAAACTCGCAGAATAAACCGTATGTTTTCCCTATTATCATTCAAATTCGTCAAGAACAAGGGACGTGACTGTCCTTGAAATTGAACCAATGCGCCGAAGGCCTATTATGAATTCGTTCAATTCAGAGGTGCTCTTGAAATTCGCTTTGAACACAATGTCCGCCTCTCCGGTAACTGAAATGAAGCATTCTATTTTTCCCAATTTCCTTATTTTCTCGGCAATTGCCCTGTGGATTGCCTTGAGGTTCGTTCCTTCCCTCGGGTTTGTGTTGTTCAGGTTAACTGAGACAAGCGCCTTTATTGGATAGCCGAGCTTTGTCCGGTTGATCTTGGCTCCGTATTTTTCGACAATTCCCTCTTTTTTCAGGCGCGCGACAATGTTATGGACAGTTGTTGTCGGGAGCTTCAGGAAAGCCCCTATTTCCCTGTTCGTCAAGGAAGAATCCTTCTCAAGAATCTCAGCAACTGCTTCCTTTGCTCCCTTGTGCATTGGGTTGTCAAAACTATACAACCGGATAAGATTTTAACATTTGCCTTTTTCCGGGGTTTCGGAAGGGCTCCCGGCTGGCTGGAAGCTGGCCGAAGGCTAGCGCTCTCCTGAAAAAATATTTAATCAGCTGTCCGGACGCTTGCCTGTGAAGTTCGGGCTTCCGGTATGGCACGGGAACATTGAGTCAATTGAGAGCGAGATAGTGCGAGCGAAGCTGTTGGGCTTTGATTATGTCGAGATTTCCCTTGACTATCCCTGGCCTGAGCTTCTTTCAAAGCGGCGCATCAGGGAAATTGTCAGGATTTCTGATAACGCCGGAATCCGGCTTGCGTTCCACGCCCCCCCGGAAGGGGTTGGTATTGGGAGCCCGTTTCTCAAGGAGAGGGAAGGGGCGGTTGAGTTCATGCTTTTCCTTGCCAATTGGTGCGGGCAATTCAAGCCTCTATACCTGAACTTTCACGGGAGCGCCGGGGAGATTTCGGGCGAGTCCGAAGACGACCTCGTTCTCGGAGCGGTCCTCTCGGGAACCCGAAAGAGCGCGAGGGAAATAAAATCCGGGGCGCGAAAGCTCGGATTCCCCGTCACTTTTGAGAACACTCCCGACCCCATTTTCGGGATTTCGGGAAATATTGATTTTATCCTTGGGTCAGGGGTCAACTTGTGCCTTGACCTAGGGCACGCGGAAATAGTTAACAAAATTTCGAGGACTGCCCTTGGGAGGGAAGACCGCTCTTATTTGAAATGGGCGAAACTCTCCGGAAAGCGCATGCTCGCGCTCCATCTCCACAGGGTGAAGAAGGGGAGGGACCATTATCCCTTTTCCAACAAGAACCGGGAACTAAAGGAAGGATATTGTGCCCTTTCGCGAAAAACCTGCGCGAAATTCACCACAATTGAAATAATGAATGAGGAGAGGGGAGCGGTCCACAAAGTGTCGGACAGGACAATGAAATCC
>Ga0209835_1000329_pt1 | contig 32221 bp, 43 predicted proteins | sample LakKivwa52mmetaG_FD_184138 | JGI IMG/M metagenome (GOLD analysis project Ga0209835, IMG submission 184138) | Anoxic lake water microbial communities from Lake Kivu, Rwanda to study Microbial Dark Matter (Phase II) - Lake Kivu water 52m metaG... | ecosystem: Environmental > Aquatic > Freshwater >... | reverse complement strand
CTTTTAAGGCTTTTAACTTCAATAACATTCGATTGAAAAGAGATAACTTTCAGTAACTCTCCTCAAAAGCCAACCAAGAGATTTTGAATTTAACGAGCTTTAATATCCAAGACGCATTTGCATCTACTAACAATTAATCAGAGGAGAGAAGAGAAGATATGCTTTTTGGTTTTGATTTAATCTTATTTGACATTGGGTTCCTTAGCTTATCAGGTGAATTTGAAGGGAATTAACTTTAATAGGCAGAACGTGAATTTGAATGTAATGCGCTTTTATCTGATAGAGCATTTGGATATAATACGCTTTTACTGACGGGGGGTACTGGATTAAATTACTTATACGAGAGTGACCTGGATTGTATAAACTTCCCTTAACATATTCTCTTTAACATATTTCTTTCTTTAACATATTTTCTTTAAATACATTTCTTTGGAGAGTATTTAAAATAAGAATTAGGTATTTAGGTAGAGAGGGTGAGAGATGGCGAGGAAGAAGCGAGTAGATGCTAAGGGGTTGACGATACGGGAGCAGATATTTTGCAAGGAGTATGCTATAACGGGGAATGGTTCATGGAGTACGAGGGTAGCATGGGGAGGAAGTGGATTGACACCGACATACATGAGGAACACATTGGTGAACAATTTATTAAAGCGTAGGGACATACGAGACATGGTGGAGTTGTTTCGTTTGAAGTTTTTGGAGAAGTATGGGGCGGATATAGGTGACGAGGTAATGGTAAGGGCGAGGGGAGCGGATGACAAGGAGGCGTACAAGTATTATCAGCAGGCGATAAACATGATGGGGTTGGAGGCACCGAAGAAGAGTGAGAGCAAGCAGGAGAAGGTAGTAAGTTTCCCAGTACATGAGGCACCGCAGATAGAGGCGGATGTGACGATAGAAGGTGATGACGGGGAGTTGGAGGGGGAAGAAAAGGAAACCCCCTTGTTAGAGGCCGCAGTTGATGGGGAAGCAGATATAGATGTGAAAGATGACATATAATATCTCTCAGAGGTTTATGGCGTTGGAAGATGTAGTTGCATATATCCATAAGCAGATAGCTAAGTACGACGATTATCCGATAGGCATACAGATAACCGAAGTATTTGACAGAGATATTAAGGGATTTGTAAAGACAGTTTCCATTTCGTTTCATAAACTAAGGGGGGCAGATGTTAAACGAGCTAGGGGTAACGAAGTTAGAGGTAAATAAAGACGACAGGGGAATATTGTACGAAGTCATACATGCTTACGATTTACATAAGTTTGGACAGCAATATATCGTCAAGACACGCAAGGCAGGTACGATACGGGCGTTTCATAGGCATCGGGAGTTGTGGGATTGGTTCACGATTGTATCTGGTTCGGCTAAGTTCATAACAGTCGATAAGAGTGGGGAAGAAATCAATATATTTGTTTTAGATGGCAACACACCTGAAGTTCTGACAGTTCCTCCAGGTTATTGGCATGGCTGGATGGCGTTAGAGGACAACACGATTTTGAATTCAGTTGCTTCTCATTGTTACAACAAAGAATGTCCAGATGAAGAAAGAGTTCCTCCTAATTCATTTAACGTCAGTTGGGAAATCGTTTTTAAATGATTAAAATGATTAGAATTGAACTTATATCTGAATTAAACGCCAAAGTTTTTAAAGATGCTTTATCTGAATTCTTGTCTGGACTTAAAGCCGATTGTCCTGAATTTAAGTTGATAGATATAAAGTTTCAGACAGCTAATTATAAACAAGGCGATATTCTCTACTCTGCTCTGGTGATTTACGATAATGGACTCTAAGCTAAGGTCGTTTGTAAAAAGCTGTTCGTGGAGATTGATAGCTACTACCAATGGTATTCTAGTTGCCTATGCCCTTACAGGTTCTTTTTCTAAAGGCGCAGTTATTGGCATCGTCGGTAATATAACAGGTATGGTTCTATATTACCTGCATGAGAGAAGTTGGAATGTTTTGTCATGGGAGCGAAATGAAAGTTGATTTAGGTGGCGGTCAATATCCACGTTCAGGATATATCAACGTAGATTTAATTCAGTTCAGACCTGGCGATATTGTTTGTAACTTCAATTCAGATAAACTTCCGTTTGACGATAATTCAGTTGATAAAATCTTTTCCTCTCATTGTTTCGAACATATCAACAATTTAAAACATCTCGTTAATGAAATCGTGAGAATTGGAAAGCCAAATGCTGAGGTTGAAGTTTGGACTCCGCATTGGACGAATCCTATGGCGATGTGTTACGGACATAAATTCATATGGTCTGAAAAACAATGGGAACAAATAACAACTGAATTCAAAGCTAGCTGGTTTGATTTATCTAAAGGCCATATCAAGTTAGATAAGTTTCTATATAGCGAGCTACATGAAATACAACTGCCTCATATGAAAATTCAATATTACCACGACTTCTGTATGTTAGGGAAGGTTGTTAAATGATTGTTCAATTTCAAGGCGATTTTGAAGAACAGAATAAAGGACTTGAGTTCATAGCAAGTTATTTTTCTGCTCATGGATATGAAACTACATTTGATTTGGATAAAGAAGCTGATGTAGGTATTTATGCAAGTTCAGGCACTAGAAGAAACGCAAAAATATGTTTCGATGTAAATCATGGTATAGGCAATAAAGGCTGGCATTGGTGTAAAGCTGATATTCATGATATGCACGAAAAAGAACGTAGAAATATAAATCTTGTACCAAATAAACTTGTAGCTGATTTTCTAACAAATAATGGCTGCCAAGCTCATATAGTCGGTGTTCCATATATGGACATGGCATATTATGTTCCTATAATAAATAAGAACGGCGTATTCTATTGTCCAACTCATAATCATGAACTTTGTTCCCTTTGGTATATTGGCCCTCGTATATATGATTTAGGTGAAACTACTTTTAAAGTTCATCCAATGTTAAATAGCCGATTCCCTGTTGTAATGGATATGTTTAAGAATTCATATGATGGATTTGCCTGTACTGGAATAGCTGAAAATGCAATTACTGTCTGTGATTATGCTTCATGTGCGTTAGAAGCTGTAATGCTTAACAGACCTGTAATTGTATTTGAACTTGGATGCTATAGATATTCTAATTTATTCTTACCAAATTCTTTAGAATGGAGATTTAGAAACGCATATTATCAGGCTGAAAGTTGGGATGATGTTAAAAGATATGTTCAAATGTTACGAAATGGAAATGACCCATTAGCTGATATTAGAAAGAAAGCATCTGAAGTTTTGGTAGAATATCCAGGTCATTCAAGAAGGCGTATTCTTGAAGTAGTTGAGAATATAGCAAAGGAACAATTATGATATTGGTGGTTGGCGGGGCAGGATATATAGGTAGCCAGATAGTAAAAGAATTCGTAGCTTGCGGTAAAAGAGTAAAGGTTTTAGATAGAGGCTACTTTGGATTCAATGCTTTAGATGATGTTAAAGATAAGGTAGATATAGTCAGGGCTGATATGAGGTCTGTCCCAAGCTATGTCTTTGACGATGTAAGAACTATTATCAATGTCGGCGGATTGTCAAACGACCCTACGGCTGAATATTCTCCTGAAGCCAATATGGAGATGAATGTCAATGCTACATATAAAATTGCAGAAGATGGTAAGAAATATGGGGTCAGAAAATACATCCTTGCATCCTCTTGCTCAATTTATGATAGAGGGCTTGACGATGAACGAAGTGATACTGTGCTCGATGAATCTGCTATGGTCAACCCTCAAGCTGCCTATGCTTTGTCTAAATTAAAAGCAGAGGAAAGGCTGTTTAGTTTAAATGATGATTCGTTTAAATGTGTTGCGCTTCGTAAAGGGACTGTGTTCGGTTATTCAGATAGAATGAGATATGACTTGGTTGTTAATACATTTCTGAAGTCAGGTTTGAGAGATGGGTTTTTAAATCTACATAACTGCGGTCAGATATGGCGACCGATGCTTGCTATCGAAGATGCTGTACAGGCATATAAATTAGCCTGTGATTTAGACAATATTCAAGGAATATATAACGTAACGTCTTTCAATATACGCATATCTGAAATCGCAATTATGGTTGAAAGTGTGTTGCGTAAGCATGGTTATAAATGCCACTTCAAGTTGAGTTCTTCTAAGTCAGGCATACGCAATTATCGGGTGACTTCGGAGAAGTTCAGGCGGTTGGGATTTAATCCTAAAGTTACCTTAGAGCAATCAATTGAAAATATGCTTATAGAAGTTTTGGCAAATTCTAAAACCGATTGGGATAACCCGTTATACTACAATATCAACTGGATGAAGTGTCTGGATATGGCCGCCGAGATTTTAGGTTCGGAGAAACGGGCGCATGAATGTATCTGATAATCGGAGCTAATGGGCAATTAGGTAGCGAGCTTCATGCGTATTATCCAAAGTCTATAGGTCTTAATCACGGACATATAGAAGTCGAATCGCCTGAAATCATTGAAGCCATAAAAGCCTTGAAACCTACAGTTATCTTTAATTGTGCGGCATACCATAACTTGGATAAATGCGAACTAAACCCTGATGTGGCATATAAAGTAAATGCTATCGGTGCGAAAAACCTTGCGATGGCGGCACAAGAAGTAAAGGCTAAATTAGTTCATATATCTACCGATTATGTTTTCAGCGGAAATACAAATAGACCTTACGAAGAACCAGATATGCCTATGCCTATGCAAGTATATGGCAACACAAAACTTGCAGGTGAATATTTCGTACAGGCTAATTGCGATAACTATATCATAGCCAGAATATCTGCGGTATTTGGGAAATATAAATGCAGAGCGAAAGAATATAACTTCCCGCAGATGATGCTTAACAATTCTAAAAACGGAATTCTAACTGTCGTAGACGACCAATATGTAACGCCTACTTATACATATAATTTCGTAAGACAACTGGATAGAGTTTTGAAAGGCGATTATTCAGGTCTGTTTCATATGACAAACTATGGAATTGTAAGCTGGTATGAATTCACAAAGAAGATTTTAGAAAAAGCAGGCGTTAAAAATGTAATTGTTAATCCATGTGAAAGTAAAGAATCTGTAATTAAACGTCCGGCATATTCGGCGTTATCTAACTCTAATCTAAAGCTATGTGGCATAGATGAAATGTGGCATATAGATAAGGCTTTAGACCATTACCTAAATGGCTTATACTAAAAGGTTTCAGCAGATAATAGATAAAGTAAAAACCATGCCTCTGGAAGATGCCAAAGCATCTTTTTATAAAACCTGCCAACAGTTAGGTGCCGAAGAACGATTAAGGAATCTGTATAAAATTAAGAACAAAGATGGAGCTATTGTCAACTTTGTTCCTAATTCTGGACAGCTTCAATTCTGGCGTAACAAAAGCAACAGAGATTTAATTTTGAAAAGCCGCCAAATTGGATTTTGCGTTTCGCCAGAAACAAAAATTCTTACGGCAGATTTAAGATGGATAAAAATCAAAGACTTAAATGTAGGTGAAGAAATTATTTCCGTTGATGAACATCCACCTAAAGGCAGGGGCAAATCAAGAAAAATGAAGTCTGGTTTTGTTGAGGCAGTTGTTAGGCTTAAAAGAAAAGCATTTAAAATAAAACTAGATGATGGCAGAGAACTTATTTGTACCGATTTTCATCCTTGGCTTACAAAGCAAGGAAGTTCATCTTTTTGCAGTTGGCGTTCTATTAAAAAAACACATAGAACTGTTGGCGAAATTAAAGTCGGTACATATATAAGACATATTACAAAACCTTGGGATAAGCCTACATTTGATGATGGTTGGTTTTCTGGAATATTAGATGGAGAAGGTTCAATAAGTAAAAAGTCTGCTTCTGCAAATTTAGTTGTTTCGCAAAGACCCGGAAATGTTTGGAATAGGATGTTGAAATATGTAATAGATAACAAATACAATTATAGAATAGAAGCAGATAATAGTTTACGAAAATCAAAGTTTGGAAAAATTCCCGTACCTAAAATTTGTTTTGGAAGGATGGATGAACTTTTTAAGTTAATAGGAAAAACCAGACCTACTCGTTTTGTAAATAATAAATTTTGGGAAGGTAGGGAGTTGCCTGGGAAAAAATCTGGAACTGGTTGGTCAAAAGTAATTTCTATTGAATATATTGGCGAACAAGAAATGATTGACCTTCAGACAAGCGAAGGGACATATATAGCAGAAGGATTTGTTTCTCACAATACTTCATTTGCTTGTATCGAAGCGTTTGATAAAGCTGTGTTTGAGTCGGGTTCCCATTGTGGAATTATGGCCGACAAACGTGAAAGAGTTAAAGAAATCTTTGCGATGGTGCGTAGAACTTATCGCCTGTTCTTAAAGGATTGGAGTTTCTTAATTCCACTTCAGACAGACCTCAATAACCAGAACGAACTTGTATGGCACGATAGGGATAGCGCAGTTAAGGTGGCTTACGACTTCAAAGGATATACCTTAAAGTATCTACATATCTCAGAAGCCGCCTTTATAGAAGAACAACGTATAACTGAATCAACTGAATCTATCCCTGATACTGGAAGAATAATAATGGAAACTACGCCTAACGGCATGGGTGGATATTATTACCTCCAATATCAACAGGCGTTAAGAAGCAAGGGAACATATAGACGACACTTTTTCCCTTGGTTTGACCATTATCCAGAGCATCGTGTAGATGTCCCAGACGATATAAATTGGGGCGCAAAGGAAGAAGAAATACGCACAGCTTTTAATTTAAATGACCAGCATTTAATGTGGCGTAGATGGAAGATAGAAGATATGAACGGCGATGAAGAAGAATTCAATCGCCTATATCCGACAGATGAAATCAGTTGTTTTCTATCTGGCCGCAATCAGGTATTTACACAAGGAATACTAAATCGTTTAAATAAAAGTAAATGCGACCCTTCTTTTAAAATTTCACTTTCTGAAGATGGGTTGAATATAAAATCGGAAGATGACGATTTAAGCGACTTTTGGGTTTGGGAAAAGCCACAGGCAGGTGAAGTATATGCCATAGGAGCCGACCCGTCTGAAGGTATCGGTAAAGACTTCGGTGGCGTAACTGTAATTAAATGCAAAACAGGCAGAGTTGTATCTGAAGCACAGTTTCAACTAGAGCCTGATTTGTTCGCAAGGTTTCTATATCGTGTCGGCAAATGGTATAATTCGGCGCATATCTGCTGCGAAGTCAACAGTATAGGCCATGCAGTTCTTATGGTTCTCGTTAAGCTATATGGCAACATCTATAAACGTAGAAGCATAGATGAAAGAACTTCGCTTCCTACCAAGAAAGTCGGTTTTCATACGACCAAAGATTCAAAGATAACTGTTATTAATAACCTAAAGTCTGCGCTTCGTGACGGCCAAACTATGTCTAACAGCGTAAGATTTATGCAGGAAGCTACGATATATATCAGAGAAGAAACAGGTTCATATAACGCACAGTCTGGCGGCCATGATGATTTAGTTATGTCTTATGCGCTTGCTTGGGAACAGGCCAGACTTTTAGGAACCCAAGATGAACGCAAGGAAATGTCGATGGAAGATGAAATGAAAATCAATCCATACACAGGTTTCCTTGAGTTGTCATAAGGATTTGCCATGAATGAAGCTAAAATAGCTAGAGCTAAAGCCCATGTAGATTGGTGGATGAAGAACGCAGAGTCGTTCTGTCAGCCATACTTTGACAAGTTCGCACGTTTTAACGACCTTTACATGGCGAAGCAGCATAAATACGAAAACATACCTGTACATCAAAGGGCTAATTTAAAGCCGCCTTACGCCTTTCAGCAGATAGAAACCATGAAGCCTATGATTATGGAAGCTATCTTCAACGAAAGGCCATATCTCCAGCTAGCTGGCAGGCAGGCCGAAGATACAGAATCCGCTGAAATCATGTCTGATTATATCGACCAACAGCTAGATGAAGTTGGCTTATATGAAAAGTATTCGGACTTTGTAGATACACTTCTTAAAACTGGTACTGCTGTAGCTAAAGTTCCCTGGATAACAAAAGAACGTATTGTTAAAAGAAAACGCCCTGTGTTTGACGAAACTATCGGCGTAGAAACTATGCAGGATGCCGAGGAAGTAGAAGTCTATTATGACAATATCGACTTTCAACATATTGCTATTACGGACTTCTTCCCTGATTGGAGAGCAACTTCTCCAAATGTCCAAGATTTTGATTGCGCTCATAGAATGACCAAGAGCTATTGGGATTTAAAGGCAAACGAAAGAAAAGGCGAAGAAGGTATATATATAAACCTTGAGGAACTTTATAACAGCATAGCCGATGTAGATGGCGACGTTCAGACAGATGCAGGTGAAAGCGAATATGACCATCTAAAGAAAGAAGCGTTAGACCAAGACAGCACATCTAAAGGACTTGAAAAGGTAAAGCTGGTTGAATGGTGGGGGATGTTTGCCGAAAAGGCAGGAGAAGCCCCTGAACCTTACGTCATAACAATAGCCAACGATTGCATAGTTATACGTTGTGAAAAGAACCCGATGCCAGGCCAGCTAAAGCCTTTTGTGGCAGGTATCGACTATCGTGTGCCAAGCGAGTTCTATGGGATAGGCGAAATCGAAATGATTGAATCGCTTATCCACGAAGGTACAACGATGAGAAACGCCAGATTAGACCAAGCTAATATGGCTCTCAATCGCATGTATATCGTTGATAGAACTGCTGGTATCAACCAAAGGTCTATTTATTCAAAGCCAGGCGGGATTATATGGGCAAACGATATAAACGGCATAAGAGAGTTGCCGCCTCCAGAGGTCGTAAATTCTTCGTATAAAGAGTTAGGGCAGGTGGAGTTCGATATACAGAATACAACTGCCAATATAAACGCAGGTCAATCTACACAAAACTTAGGCAAGGCTTTTACAAGAACCGCTACAGGTGTGAATTATCTACAGAAATTTACGTCTGATAGAATAGCTTCCAAGATAAAACTTCAGGAAGCCTATGTTCTTAAACCACTTATAACGCTTATCGTAAGTTACAATCGTGAGTTCGTAACCGACGACCAAGTTGTTCGGGTAACTAACAAGCCGTTTTCTTTTGCACAGTTACCTGTAGATGCCTTTGAAAGAGAGTATGATTATAGGCGTATAGCTGTAGCTGATAAGGTTATGAAAGAGGAAAGACAGGCTAACCTAGCTATGGTCTTTCAAACGCTCATGCCTTTCATACAGCAATATCCAATGATGTTTCATGTGAATAACCTCTTGGGTGATTTCCTTAAAGAATTCGGATTTAGAAACGTAGATAAGTATTTCAACGAACAAGTATATCAACAGCTTATGGGACAGCAACAGCAACAACAGCAGCAGCAACAGATGCAAGAACAACAGATGCAAGAACAACAGATGATGCAGCAGCAAGGTGGTATGCAGGGTATGGATATGGGCGGGGTTATGGACGCAGTTTCAAATATAAGTCCAGAAGAAGAACTTATGATGCAGCTAGGGGGATAAATGGAAGAAAGAATTCAAGAATTAAAAGAGCAAAGGGCTGAAATTTTAGAACGACAGAACAAGGCAACAAAAGCAAAACGGCTGTTAAAAAACAAGGATTACCGAGAACTTATTCTTGAACAACTGAAAGATGAGGAAAAAGGTCTGCTCAATAAAATCTCATCTCCTACGGACATAAACTATAGCCAGTCTGAGAAGCTGTCAGGCATAGAAGCTATAAGGTATCTCCAAGGGCAGATAAGAACAACGAGGGGACTAATCTACTATTTGGATAACATACTCCTTATAGCAGAAGATTCCGACAAACTTTTAGTTGAAATTGAGAACGAGCTAGAAACACTTATTGGACAACCTATAGGCGACAACCAATAGTGGCTCGCTAAAGGCTCCACAAGGAGGAACAGATGGAAGAAATTCGTGAAGGCGTTGATGAGCAGGTGTCGGAAGAAGGCGAATCACTTGGAAACGAAGTGGTTGGCCTTGAAGAAAATGCCGAAGCTCAAGGGGAAGTAGCGGAAGGGGAAGGCGAAGAAGGTCAGGAAGTCCAAGAAGAACAAGCCAAACCGCAAGACCAATGGGCGGGCGATTATGGCAAGCTCAAGAATTCTTACGAAAACTTGAGGATATATGCCAATCGCTTGAAGCAGGAACAGGATTTACGCTTCGCCCAGATGGAAGGTCGCTTGAATCAGATGGGACGGAAAGACGATTCTTTGCCGCCTGATGTGCTTTTCGATGAGGCTGTCAAGAAGAACCCATATGAAGCCGTCAGGAACGTAGCTGAGGAAACAGCTAAGCAAGCGGAAGAAAGATTGGCTAGGATTGAAGCACAGCAAGCTATGCTTGCCATTGAGAGAGCAGAGCAGAATCTTCGTAGCTATCATCCTGATTACGATGATATAAAGCCTGTTATGAGCGAACTGTGGAATTCAGGTCAGTTCAATCATCTCATAAATCCTAACAATCCAAACGACCCTGCTTATATGGAATTCCTCTACTACAAAGCCAGAGAGATGAAGAAAGGCGATATTGCATCTGCGGCTAAGGCACAAGGTAGGCAAGAGGTGTTAAAAGCACAGCAGAGCAAAAGAAAAGCCTTCGCTGAATCCTCCGGCAAAACAACCTCAACTAAAGATTTTAAGGAATTAAGCCTAGAGGAAATGGAGAAGTCGCTTGGAATTGCCCAAGATAGAACTGCAACAGTCTAGGACTTAATCGGAAAGGTTCGACATGGCTATCAATACCACCTCGACCCTTACCGCAAACCTTTGGACTTATTACAATAAGAGGCTGCTTTCCAGACTTGAGAATACTCTCCGTCTGTATCAGCTTGGCGAGAAAAGACCGCTTCCTAAAGGTTATGGTAAGGTAGTTTATTTCCTTCGCTACAACAACATGAATGTCTCTGATGCTCAGGTTCTAGTTGAAGGAACACCGCCAACCGACACAGCACTCTCTAGCGTGAACGTGACTGCTGAGATAGTTCAGTATGGTAACTATACCATTCTGTCCGACCTCATCCAGACAACCGCTATAGACCCTGTTGTCAATTCTGCGATAGACATTCTATCGTACAATGCTGCTGAAAAGATAGATACAGTTATCCGCACAGAGCTAGATGCAACTGGTGCAGAGCAGTTCGCCAACGGCAAAACTGCTCTTTCCTCAACTGGTGCTTCTGATGTGCTGACGGCTAAAGAACTTCTGAAAGCCGCGACTGTAATGAAGGCTAATGCTGTACCTTCAAGAAGCGATGGTAACTATGTTGCTGTCGCTCACCCTGCGGTTACTTACGATGTCATGAACGATACCGCTACTGGTTCGTGGATAGACATCAATAAGTACGTTGGTAAACAGGAAGCCTACAAAGGCGAAATCGGCAAGGCATACGGAGTGCGTGTAATTGAATCGCAGAACATGAGTTCTACGACTTCAGGTACTTCTGGTGGGGCTAAGGTATATAATACTTTGGTTCTCGGTGCCGAAGATTTCGCAGTAATTGAGCTTTCCGGCCATAACCTCAAGACTTTCATCAAGTCGCTTGGTTCGGCAGGAACGGCTGACCCGTTAGACCAGCGTTCGACAGTTGGTTTTAAAGTCACTTGGGCGGTCAAGTATCTTGGCGGCGCAGGTGCTTTCGATACCGACAGGCATATCAAGATTCGTTCTGGTACAGCCTCCGGCATCTAAGATTTTCCCCCAACGCTCACTAGACCCTCCCCCCAATTAAGGGGGGAGGCAATCTAGTTTAAGAGGTGAATATGTATGCAAGAGAATTGGAACGTCTAATCCGTAAAGAGAATCAAGGGCTATGGATTAATTGGAAAGATGCCAAGCCTGAATATGGAGAACATGGAAGCGCAGGTCTTAATTGGAATCAGGAATATATATGCGCTTTGCCTCTGATAGATATGCCTGAACGTACAAGATTTAGAACTGACGGCGGCATAGAAGCTAGAGGCTGGATGGACGTTATCGACATCTTAAAAAACAAAGGCTATATCAGCAAATGCCGAAGATAACAATGCTTCATACCGAATGGAATGGCTGTGCTTATTGGCGTGTATTTCAACCCGCCAAGTTTCTTAACAAGCTAAAAGACTTTGAAGTTATTTGCTTCGATAAGGAAAGACAGCTTAAAGGTTCGATAGAATATTATTATGAGAAGTGCAAAGGTTCTGACTTAATTGTTTCGATGCGCTGTGATAATATCAAGTCCGTTCAAATGCTTATGGTGTTAAGACATTTATGTAAGGTGCCTTTAGTATTTGAAACAGACGATGACTTTCAAAACGTAGATAAGTTAAATATTGCATCTAAGCATTGGGAAGTAGGTGGAGAGCCTTTTGCTTCGGCAACTATGCAGATGGAAGAATCAGATGCCTTGCAGTTCTCTACTATGCCTTTAAAGCGTTCTTTTGGATATAAGTTAGGCAAACCTACTTTCGTCATGCCTAACCTTATAGATATGGATTTAGCTAGGCATAGAGTTGTAAATGACGAAGATACGATAAGAATTGTATGGGCTGGTTCAGCCTCTCATTATCAGGATTTAAAGATGATAATGCCAGCTATTGAACGCATACTAGCTGAATATAAACAGGTAAGATTTGTAAGCGTTGGCATGAAATGCGACTATATGTATGAAGGTAAAGGTGAATCCCGTAAGTTGAAAAAGGGATTTGAATATATAGAAGGTTCAAGTTTTAAAGAATGGAATAGTCTTTTAGGTTCAACCAAAGCCGATATAGCTGTCGTGCCTCTCGAAGATTTAAAGTTCAACGCATGTAAGTCTAATTGCCGCTATCTGGAATGGTCTGTTTTAAAAGTAGCCGGAATATATTCACAGGTCTATCCATATTCAGAAACAATTACCCACAGGATAGATGGCTTTAAAGTACCTATGTTTGCACATAATAGAGTAGCGACAAAGAACACTTTAGATACTTGGTATAATTATCTAAAGGCTTTAATAGAATCTAAAGACTTACGAACAGAGATTGGGGAAGAGGCTTTTGCAAATGTAGATAAGCATTATTCACTTCAGAACAATATATCTATATGGGCTGAAAACTACGAAAAACTTTACGGCCTTAAAATAGATTTAAAAGATATAGAAGAAGCAGAACAAGAGATAGGAGAATCTATATGCCAAGTGAAATCTATGGCATGACTATAGATGAAATGATTGAAGATGTCCAACTGGCAGTTGGAAACGATTCATCTGCGCTTGCTACATACCTTATGAACAATGCTAACTTCTTGCAAAACGAGATATGTAATGCACACGATTGGTCGTTTCTTCATACGACAGGCGTTGTAAACTACAATGCCAACGTAGCTACGGCTACACTTCCTGTTGATTGTATAGACGTAGAAGATATAGTTGACGCTGTAAATGGTGTAAGAATTACGAGAACTGAAATCAGAACTATCGACCAAGCTGACCCTGCTGCCGAAACAAAAGGTACAGCTTTGAGATATGCAAGATGGGGCAACACCGAAATATATCTTTATCCTACGCCAACTGAAAACGGAGTTCTCAATATAAGATATAAAAGAAAACCCACCTATCTTGTGGCTGGTTCATATACGACAATTCCGATTGAATATCAGTACCTTCTAGGTCAACGGCTGTTTGCGGCTGCTTTACAGAGAGAAACAGACGACAGGTTTCAATCTGAATATCAGCTATATCGTAATATGCTGATTGAAGCTAAGCGTTCTGATATGATTAGGCTTGAGGGTGATGACCGCATACGATGGGCTGACGAAGAAGGTAAAACATCCAGAAACAATCCAATGACTTACGAACAGGTGGTAAGGAACTGGTATGCCAGCTAGGAACCTTTTGGTCGAAAGAAGCTATCAGAATATTGGCGGTGCCAATACAACCGCTGCTATATCTAACTTAAATCCATACGAGGCTTCAGACCTTAATAACGTAAACCTTACGCTTACAGGAGCTTTAGAGAAACGATTTGGATATAGACCTGTTAATGGCGTGGCATGGGGAACTAGGAAAATAAGACTTGTTACGCAGTTTCTACAAGATGACGGAGTTAATCAGATAGTTGTTTTCGGAACTGAAACAGGTGCTACAAGCGGCGACTTCGCAGTTCTATCTGGTTCGCCATATCTTACAGGTTCTTTTTTCGATGAAATATTGTCGGTAGGTACGCTTGATAGGCCGTCAATGGTTCAATTTGAAAGCCAGCTTTTTATCTTCAACGGCGTAGATGATAAGATATATGACGGAACTAATGTCGTAAGGATAGGCATAGAAGCCCCGACAACAGCTTGTTCAGGTACTTCTCCTACAGGTGGCTATCTATCATCAGGTACTTACGGCGTAGCTTATAGCTATAGAAATACCACAACCTACGCTGAAAGCAACCTATCTCCTCTGGTGTTTATAGATGCTACAGCAGACGATAAGTTAAGTCTTACTGGCATAACAGCAGGTGATGCAACTAAAGCAGATAAGATACGTCTATATCGAACTGTAGCTAACGGCTCTCAGTTGTTCTATGAGAAGGATATAGATATATCAGATACAACCGCCGAACTTGGAGATGACCCTGATGGTGGCGATGGTGTTATAGTTGTAAATGTCATAGCTGAAAATGATAACGACTTGCCTCCAACCTCCAGAATTGCACATAAGATAGAAAATAGAATCTTCATGCGAGATGAAGAAAATAAAAACAATGTGAGGTTTTCCAAGATTTCATCTCAATATGGAGCTATGCCTGAATCGTTTCCAGTTGAAAATCTTATCGAATGTGACCCTGACGATGCTGACATCGTTATAGGCGTAAGTGACTCAAACGGCTCACCTATAATCTTTAAAGAGCGTTCGTTCGGCAGGGCTGTTCAAACTGGAAATGACGTTTATGTCTATCGTAAAATAGGAAACGTAGAATGTCTTGGGCATCATGCGATAGTGTCGGTAGGGCAAAATGTCGTATGGCTCAATAGATTTAACGTACACATGACTGACGGCGTGAACGTCACAAAGATAGGCGACCAGATAGAAACTACAATTAAAGACCTTAACTTCAACAGGCCAGACCTTATATCAGCTATAAACGTCATGGATAAACAGCAGGTACGATTCGCTGTTTGTGGCGATATAGTTGGTACAGAAGGCGAACCTGATATGGTTATAGTAGGTGACTACAAGCAAGCCGAAAGATATGCTTGGAGCTTCTATAGGCCAGTTGGAACTGCATATCCTGCTATACAGGCCGCTTCGTTTGGCTCAACTGTTAATTCATCTAACAGAGTAGAGTATCTGTTTGGTAACTCTAAAGGCAACGGACATCTATATCAGATGGACTATGGCTTTTCAGATATAGAAGATTTAGACAATATATATGCCATATACTTTGAAGTCATAAGTAAATGGTATGACTTTGGAAATGACTCAAATAAGCTATGGAAATATGTAAATGCTAAGTTCAACTTTCCTGCTGGCGGGCAGTTCTTGTTTGTGGGCGCACAATATGACTTCACAGATGTAACTAGCTCGATAAAGAATATAGAAGTAGGAAGCGACCAGCCTAGATGGTCTGATGGAGTTAATTATCTGGACAAGTGGGGCGATAATCTTTGGGCTGTTACATCTGTAAAAGACGAGAATTGTTATCTACATAAGAAAGCCAAGCAAGTTAGACTTATATTTAGAAACGCTGAAGTAGGTGCGCCGTGTCAGTTACTTGGTTGGTCTATTTATGGCGGAGCTTGTGAATTCAGATGAGAGCTATTGTTAACAGAATTCTAAGCGATAGACCGACAGACTTTTCAATCGAGTCTTTGGCAAACGTCTTAAATGGCGGAATCGAAGATGACAATATAAGTCCAGAAGCAAATATATCTCTTTCTAAAATAAATATAAGTAGTCTGGTTCCATCTGGTACTATATTCCCTTATGGTGGTACAGTTGCTCCTAGCGGTTGGGTTTTATGTAATGGTGCTGAATATGACACCACAGGAGAATATGCCTCTTTATATAAGGCGATAGGGACATCATTTGGTTCTTCTGGTTCAGGTAAATTCAACGTGCCAGATACTAGGGGACGGTTTTTAAGGGGCGTAGATAAAGGTGCAGGGAACGACCCTGACAGAGCTACTAGAACAGCTAGTAATGTCGGAGGAAACACAGGTGATGCAGTAGGTTCAGTTCAGACTGATGGTTTTAAAAGCCATACGCACACGCAAGACCAGCATAGACATGCACAAAATGTAGTTGTAGCAAGTGGTGGAGCATTTTCATATTGGAGTTGGACGAATAATGGTATGACCGAGAGCGGAACTGGTGTTAATACACAATATACAACCGCTACGAATCAAAACACAGGTGGAAACGAAACAAGACCGATTAACTTATATGTAGAATATATTATCAAGCTATAAGATAGGAGTTTTTATGGCATATATCAATCTGCCTAACAACATAACAACTGGGAACCTTCGAGATGGCGAGGATTACTCCAAAGGTTCATACGTCTATGCAAACGATAAAGCTATCGTAGATGAGATAAATGGCAATTTAGATAACGTCAACATTAAGACAGGTGCCAACATCGCAGTTGCTAAGATAAGTGGGACTGCTGTTAATTTAGCTAGCGAACAAACATTAGAAAACAAGACGTTAGATAATTGTTTTATTGGTAAAAATACTCCGTATCTTGGTAACTTCACAACTGCAAATGCAAATAGAATAAATGGAGTGCCGCAGATATGTACCAGAACTTTTGTGCTTCCTGAATATATCCAAAGTGAATCAGCCACTATTGTTATCTTTCCAATCAGAACAGAGTTTGCGCCGGATGGAATCCAGATAACAAAGTGTGGAATAAACTTGGATGCAAACAGAGCATATTCTGTCACGTTCAGATATCGCACAGGGCCGACTGGTGGAGATACAACGATGGCTACAGTAGCGACAGGCTCAGGAGAGGCTACGAAAGACAGCGGAACTTTGACAGAAAATCTTTCTGTAGGACAATATATTGCGATAGGTTTGCCTTCGACTACAGGTGCAAAGTGGCTTAATGTTTGGTTCACATATACTGTGAGGGCTAGCTAATGGCTGTTAAAACTTTTTATCAGACATCTTTTATAGCTCCGTATAATACTGGGTATGTGGATTTGAGTAATGCCGGAAATGACAGCACCTCTAATTATGCTTATAAAACTCTCGACCCTTATAAAGGTGGTTCAACATGGAGTACTTCTAATACAGCTGGAACGACAAACTTCGGAACAATTTCTGCGGTATCAGTTGAACCATACTATTATCATACTGACCCTAGTAAAAATGTAAGATTTGGTACTGCGGTAACTACTGGTAGGCCATCAGATGAGGCAATTAAGGTTACAGTTGATAGAAGTGTAGCACATGGCCCTGCGGCCTACAGTATTAACGTAACTTCTTTGAGAGGTTCTTGGACATGGACAAATGTTAGCCAAATACGAACTGAATGGTCAATTTGGGAGATAACTACCGAACGATTGTATAGAATCAGAATATACGTGACTTACACTCCAGTCGCATCTACTGCGACATGGACAAACCCTGCTGCAAGTTCAACGCATTACAGGGCTGGCTCTGGTGTGTACATAAGTGGCACAGCAGCAAATCCAAATGGTGTAAATGCAGTTCAGTATAAAGTAGATAGCGGTTCGTGGGTAACATGTAGTGGAACAACATCATGGAGTGCCACGATACCACAATCAAGTTTAACGCATGGTAGTCATGTAATAACTATAGCAGTTCAGGATGCGTCAACAGATAATGCGTGGACAACGATAGCAACCACACGGACTATAACTCAAAGTTCGTTGCCGTCACAAATGTTATGATAATAACTTTTAGGAGGTTCTAAATGGCTGAAATAAATACAAACGTAACTGTAGGTTCTACAAGCACTAAGGTACTTGATGTATCAGGTGATAGAGATTGGGTCATTATAGTCAATGATTCAGATGAGGCTGTTTATCTTGGTATGGCTACAGCAGCTGCACTTAATAAAGGAATACGCCTTAATGCAAACGGCGGTTCTCTAGAGATAGATTTCGAATGTCCTTTTATTGGTGAAATAAATGCAATATGCACATCTGGAAACAAAAATCTCTGTGTATTCCAGAAGTCATAAGGAGATAGAAAATGGGTATATATAATCCTTTGGGTGGCGGTTCTTCACTTGAAGAACAAACACTTGCCAACGGCGAATATGTGGAGCTTCCATTTGTAGATGCCGGATGGGGCGAACTAATTGTCGGCGATAACGAGGAACGCGCAAGGTTTTCGTGGGAGGCCGATGGAACTGTGACCCTCATGGAGAACACGGCCAATGTTGTGAACACCGACACAAACACGAAGTTCTGTATCTTTGACAATGGCACTTCGGTTAGAATCAGGAATCGTCTTGGTTCTACAAAGGTCGTAAAATATATCTTAAACAATTGAGGTTTTGATGTCTCAAAACTTTTATAACAATAGATTCGTCCTCGATGATGACGTACGTTTTGACGGGGATAAGCTAATGCAGTCAACTGCAGCGACTACTTTTTATGTCGAAACTACTGGTAATGATACTACTGGAGATGGAAGTGTAAGCAATCCTTTTAAAACGATAACCAAAGCTCTTAATAGCGTTGGGGAATTCTTAACAGGAAACCTTAAAATATATCTTGGGACTGGAACTTTTGCTGGCTGTACTATATCGAAGGAATTGCAGGGTACTGGCTATATTCTGATACAAGGAACGCCGACTGTTATTGTCGCTGAAACGACAGCTACAAGCGGCACGACTAATACAATAACAGTTGCTGGAGCAGGATGGGGTGTAAACGATTACGCTGGCAAATTCGTTCGTTTGACAGCAGGAACGAACTACCTAAGCGATGCTACCAATTCATACATAAACAACGTCTACCCTATTATCTCAAACACGGCAGACACTTTGACTGTCCCTGAAAAAGCTGTAGTATATGACTCTACAACAAAGTTTGAAATAGTAGAACAAGGAACGCTTATAGAAAGCTCAGGATACGCTTTAGCTAATTATAGCAATCCAAGACTTTCTATTTACCCTAAGTATCTTGAGTTGAAATCAACTGGTTCTGGATATTACGCTATTTATAGCAACAACGGCAATATGCAACCGAGGGGCTGTAAGATAACCAGAGGCTCAACGTCTCAATATGGTATTTATCATAACGATGGTTATTGTTTCCCGCAAGGTTGTTACTTTGACGGAACATTTACAGCGGCAGTTTATATCAGAGGCGGGTCGAACATTCACGGTGTGCAGACTTGTTATATTAAAGATGCTGCTACTGGAGTTTACATTTCAGAGCCTAATGCCGCTGTGTATCTTTCAAGCCTTTCGATTGAAGGGGCTACCACTGGAGTGAATTGTCTTTACGGTGCTCAAGTAAATATGATTACATGGAATCAGTACGTCTATATCGACAACTGTACTACGGCGTTAAAGGCTTCGTATGGTGGAGAGATAAACGCAAACTATGTGAATACGCGTTCAGCTATAAACACCACTGGGGCAGAGGTAACGAAGGGTGGTTTAATCCGAACGAACAATTCTCTTTCGGCGACAAATCCTTATAGTCTTACAGACGCAGGGTCGTTGATTTTCAATGACGATACATCGCTTGAATTATCTCTAAGCGAATTGAAATATTCCGACGAATTAACAAACGGCAGCTATATTGATTTGATAAGTGGGACATCAGGGATTGGAGAAGTTCTGGTTGGAGATAGCGAAGAATACGCATATTTTGTGTGGGCATCGGATGGAACAGTAAGTCTAATTGATTATTCTAGTAATGTTGTTGATACAGACACAAATACGAAATTTTGTATTTTTGATAATGGCGATAATGTTCGTGTTAGAAATAGACTCGGCTCAACAAAAGATGTTTCAATTCGAGCCACAATCAGTAGGATATAATGGCGGAACGCTGGTATAATAACAATGGTTATCGAATAGGTACTGAAAAGATTATCGTGGAGGTTTTAAATGGCTAAGAAAGTATTGTTTTGGGAGCAGGAAGAAAATGGCCGAATCAACCCGATTGAAAGTAATAAAATAGACATATCCAACGGGCTGACCGCCGAATACAATACCCAAGTAGAACTACTCACCGACCCCAATTTCGATAATTGGTCGGTAATAGGACTTATTCCGAGTGATTGGGAAACTATGAATTTTGGTAACACTTCCGCTTCTCGTTCAACAGATAAGCATAGTGGTGATTACGCAGTAGAATTAACCTCAGACGCAGCGTTTGAGGAATCTTTTCTTTCTGAACTTTTTGGTGGTGGTGATGCTGGGAGTCTTGAAACTCTACAATTAAAAGTATGGGCAAAAGGACTGACAGGTGTTCCTAATTTATTTTATATCTATCAGTGTGACGCTGGCGAAGATACTTATTATTATAACTTCACAGGAGAAAATGTTGGAACTTGGACAATACCTGGGGGAGAAGGCCCAGACGCTACACAACTTGGAAGTATTCCTATAACTTCCGAATATACAGAATTGGTTGGAGAGTTAGTAACTATTCCAGACGGAGCGTCAGGTGGTGTTACTATGTTCGGAGTAGCTTCTGCTCTTACAGGTGCGACTGCTGTTCTTGATGATGTAGAGATATTGGTTGAAACTGTTAATGTGGCACAGAACGCAAGTTTCGAGGATTGGGAACCTATTGAAGGATTAACTGATTGGGATACAGGAAACTACGGGGATGATGGCGAAGCAACAACTTTCACAAAAGAAAGCACGATAAAAAGAGCAGGTAATTATTCTGTTAAATCAACAGGTAATAACGGGCAATACTCTTATGTTGCTGAACTCGTAGAAGGTGGAACGCCTGACGCAGAAGCATACACAAGTATATTCGGAAGAGGAGATAGCGGTAATCAAGGAACGCCAGCGGTTAAAAAGTTTATATTGAACAATGAATTAGACCAAGCGACTCAGATATGGGATTTTCAAGCAGAAGAGTGGATAAATACTCAAGGCGAGTATTTTGATTGGGAAGATGACTTAAACGAGGATACAAGGGATAATCTAGCTATCGGTAATAATGAAGAATGGGCGGAAGCAGGACATGATATAGTATTCCCAGCAACAGGTAAGATTTATATGGTAGCTTACACAGAGATATCTACCGACGAAGATATTGTCTATATGGACACTGCTTCTGTTGAATCAGCAGGCGTAGGATATGGAGATATAGTAACTGTAGATATAGACGGGAAAATGACTGTTGACGGGGAAATAGCTTGTGATGATGCAACAGGAGATGGAAGCGTTGTTAATCTTGGACAATTAAAGGAGGTAGGCACTGTTATTCTCGGTAGTGCTTTGGTTGATATGACTACAATAGCGACAACTACTATTTATGGTGAACCAACTAATTCAATTCCTTTATTTGTTGTTCAGGTTTGTGAGGAAGTGAGTGATTATTTGGGAGGCCCTGTTTGGCAAATGGGGACGAATAATCCTGATTATAATGATTTAATTAGTCCAGGAACAGTAGCTCCATATTCTGAAGGAGTTGCGAGAACTACATACCTTGACTCTTCAAATGTATTACAGCCAACAGAGAAAGTGGCAATAAATGTAACGACAGGTTCTGACGCAACAACTCACAATGTTAGATGTTATATATTTGGTATAAAGGTATAGATGTAAAATGACGATAACTAGACCTGCATACTAGACGAATAAAAAAACTTTTAACAGCAAAATAGGGAGAGGGCGTGGATATGTTATCCGGCGAATTCGCGGCTATATTTGGGATGATAGGTGTACTAAACGGAGGCATGTTCCTCTATATGAAAGGCATGAAAAGCGATTTAAAAGCTATGTCCGAGAAGATTGAAAAGATTTCAAACGGCTGTTTTGAAAGGCACATGGCTATTGCCAAAGAAGAAGGCAAGACCGAACAGATGGTAACGGCCTTACAGAACAGGGTTCAGATGGCAGAGAGCAATCATGGATTTAAAAGAGACCTTCCGTGAACCTAGAAACGATTGGGAACGGAAAGAATTTGAATTGATAGAAGAACTATACACTTATATCTATAAAGACCCTCGGTCTATAGATGTGTTTTGTAAGTTGATATTCTTTTACAGGGAAGAAATAGCCAGAAGAAAGCTATTGATTAAAGATATAAAAGAGTAGGGGGAACAATGTTTAAAGGCAAGCAAATTACGTTGATGCCGTATCAGCAGGAATATGGGACGTACATAGCTAACTGGTATTTCAGCGGCAAGTATCAGAAATTCTTCAGGCATATAACTAGGCCGCTATCATATCCAGAGGTTTGTAATTATCCGGCAACTATGGACTGTACTGTTATGCTTATTATGTTCGGCAACTTACCTGTCGGCATGATAACGATTCATAACTATAAGCCTATGTCCAGATGTTATAAGATAGGCATGATGTTAAACGATACGGAACAGCATAAAGGATTTGCGCCAGATGCCTGTATTACACTTGCCAATTATTTGTTTAACACAGCCAACGCAAGGAAGATTATCTTTGTATGCCTAGAGAATGACGCAAGAACGATTGAGGTCTTAACTAAAGGCGGTTTAAGAAAAGAAGCCACCTTAAAATCAGAGGCATATTACAAAGGCAGATATTTAGATGAGTTACACTATACGATGTTTAAAGAACAGTACAATTCTCTGTATAAACAGAGGAGGAAGAAATGGGAAGCAAAGTCGGAACAGCCCTCGGAGTCGTTGGAGGACTTGCAGCAATCGCAGCTACAGCAGGTGCGTTAGCTCCTGCGGCTGCTGCTACGGCTCCTGCTATTGCAGGTGCTGGTAAAATAGGACTTGGAACAGGTGGTTTAGCTCTTAAATCTGGCATGATAGGCCAAACTGTACCATTGTCCTTTGGAGTAAATATTGGTTCAACTGCTGCTACAGGTGCAGGTGCAGGTGCGGCTGCTGCTGGTGCTGGTGCTGGTGCAGATACAGCGGCTAAGACAGGTTTTTGGGGTTCTAAATTAGGTTCTTTCCTAGCTAACAATAAAGGTGCGCTTGCGCTTGGTGGTCAAGGTACGTCTATGCTTTCACAGGCGTTTCCACCTAGCGAAACAGGTGCGCCTACAAGCCCTGATTTAGATGCCCAAATACAGGAACTTCTGGCTTTAGGCCAACAGCAACCACAGCAAGTTGAATATAATCAGCAGTATACAATGAATCCTATGGATTACTTTATGCAAGGGAGGATGTCATGAGTGGAAGCTCAACAGATTTTACAGGTAGGCCTAACACTATTCAACAAGGTCAAGGATGGGACGCATCTAGAGGACAAGCTACTGGTAGTGCACGGCCTCAAGTTAATTATGGTAATTATGGAGCCGCCCCTCCAGGGATGAATCCAAATGAATTTACGATAGGCGGACAATCAGGAACTACAGGTGGAGAACAACGTGCTGCCTTTGGAGATGCTTTAGGTGCATATAAGAACCAGCTAGGAGGCGCACAAGGTACTGCTAGCAACCTAGCTAACATGCGGTATAATCTACAGAATCCAGGACAATATAAAGTAGGTGATATAAGTCAACAGACGGCAGGTGCTTTCAACCCAGGCCAGCTTTATTCAAACAGCCTAGACCCGTTAGTTCAGCAGCAATTAAGCAGGGGGCAGCAGGAAGCAGGGCTACAGGCTAGGTCTATGGCTCAACAGTTAGCTCAACAGGCAGGTGGCAATAGGGCGTTAGGTGCGGCTTTGGGGCAAAGAGGTATGCAACAGTCTATGTTAGCTGGCAATCAGATGCGTACAGACGCTTTAGGCGCACAGTCGCAAAGAGATATAGCACAGCGTCAGGCAGCCGAAAGTGGCTATGGCCTTAACCTGCAAGGTATGCAGATGAATAACGCCGCTAGGATGGCTCAAGAACAGGCTAGGCAGTCTGGTTACGGCTTGAACCAGCAGACAGCCAATATGATGAATCAGGCAGAAGCTCAGCGTATGGGCGCATATACAGGTGCGGCAGCCCCACAGATGAATCTTTTAGGCATGTTAGGCAGCCAGCTACCAGCATTTGGTAACCAGTTCACAGATAACACCATACAGAGTTTAGGCAGGAGAGAACAGCCAAGCGGAGGTAAATAATGAATACAGATATATTGGGTCAGTTACTTGAAGGCAATAGTGAAACTACTAGTAATATAGGTAAGGGATTTCAGCTAGCACAGTCTAGCCAAGATTCTAGTAATCTTATTTCTCAAGCATTACAATCGTTAAATGAGAACAGTACCAAGTATAATAAAAAAGCAGAAGAAGCAGAGAAAAAAGCTAAAAGATTCAGCCTTATAGGAAATATTTTAGGTGGCATTGGAGCTTTAGCAAACACAGTTAATATGTCTTATCAAGGCATAAAGCATAGCAGGAGAGGCTTGCCTATAGGTGACCCTGCATATGAGTTCGGTACATCTATGGCTAATCAGGGAGATGATTTAAGAAAAGAATCTGAAAGATATAGCATACTAGGAAAGACAGACCCAGCACAATTACTTGCTATTAACCAAGCTATGCAACAGGAAAAACTACTCCCTTATGAAATAAAACTTATGCAAGCTAAAGCAGCATCTTTGTATAGACAAGAGGCTAAAGAGAAAAAACAACGTGAACTCCTATATAAAGAAGCTGAAAGAAAAATTAAACAAGGTGAAAAGGAAACTGTTAGTGTAGCTAAAGAATTGTTATCAAGGAAAGAAGCATTAAAGAACGCAGAAGAAAATCTGCCAGGGTTCTTTGGAGCGTTGCGTAGTGAAAAACTAAATGAAATGAAAACTGTTAAAGGCCTTCTACAGTCTATGAATCCTTATACTGGAATAAGAGATTTAGGGAGAGGAGCTAGACATCTGTTATCTAAAACTGGAATTGGATGGCTAGAGAAACCATTATATACAACTACAGGACTTGGTGCTAAAGAAGGTACGTTTGACACGCCCGAAAATATAAAGAAACTTAAATCAGAAGCAGATTTAGCTTCCGCGAAATTTGATGTTGTAAAAGATAATCCTGCCGCTAGAGCCATAGAAAATATTGGTGGAGTAGATGCTTGGGTAGATTTCCAAGAATATAACAAAGAATTCTTTGGAAGAATTAAAGACCAGCCATTACTACACAACCAACTACAAAAAGCAATTATGGAATCAGACAAGATAGACCATGAAAAGAAAGTTATTCTTAATGCTTTTATAAATCAGGAAATTACTTCAGAAGATTTGTTAAGTCAATTTCCAGAAGTTGCTCCATATGTTGAAGCATTAATGCAAATAACATTTCAAATGAATCAGATTAATCCATAAAGGAAAAACAATGGAAGATTTATCGGGTGTATTTCAAACGCCAGATGAAGAACAAGAAGAACATCCATTGAGAAAGCAGAGAGGTTTTTTATCTAAAGCATTGGATAAAATGCTAATGCTTAATCCTGCAACTGCGCTCCCAAGTAGGTTACTTTTCAAGCCAGAAGAAGATGATAGAATAGGTAGAATGAATCGTGCCGCTGCCGAAGGAGTTGTTGAATCTGCTACTCTTGGTTATATAAATCCAAATACAGAATATGAAAACGAACATACATCTGATAATATAGCTAGATTTGCAGGTCAAATAGCAGGTAATTTATTGCCTTTTGGTTTAGCTGGCAAAGGTCTTAAAGCTGCTGGATATGCAGGTAAGACAGTTGTTTCTAGGATTGCTGGTCAGGCTGGTATTGGTGCTGGCACGGGTTTTCTATCTAAGGCAGAAGAAGATGAATCTAGGTTAAAAAATGCTTTAACTACAGGTCTTTCGTTTGCTGCTTTTTCTGGTGCGTCTGAAGCTATAAGAGCAGGGTATGGTCAATTGGCAAAGAAGGTTATAGCAAATAAAAAGAAAAGCCAATTTAAAGCAGATAAAAAACAGTTAAGGCGAATGGAAGCTGCTGAAAGAAGAACCCAACGAATTGCGGCAGAAGTTAATAAAAGAAAGAACTCAGGTGAGTTTGATTTTGAATTACATGAAGCATTAAATCAAAGAGGCTTTGATTTAAAAACAAGAAACGATTTTATAAAATGGATAGACAAACCAGACAGAAGTGCACACGATATTTTCACAAAGTTAAGCCAAGACCCCGTTGTTGATTTACAAATTAAACAAAGGCTTCTTAATATAGATGAATTAAACGCCAAACCTTTTAGGGATATGGCAGAAGCTCTTGGCGTAAGAACTGAACTTATAGAACCTCAATCTTTATTGAGTAAGATTTTTACTAACACGCTTGAATTTGCTGATAAGCTAGATACAAAAACAAAAGGAATTGTAAGAGTTTATGAAAATGTACATAAGTTAATATTAGGCAACCAAGATGCTAAAAATATAAAGAATAAAATATTCACAATGTTTGAACCTCATATAAAGAAGCTGAAAAAGATGGGGCTATCAAACAACGACATAACTGAACTTATGTATTATATAGAAGGCGACCCTACAAATCCAAACTTCAACCCATTTTTTAATCCAAGCAAATTAGTTATTCCTGGAAAGGAATATATAAATGCTTACGATTATAAAAAGTGGGCTGAGAAATTAACAAATTTAGGATATAAATCAAGCATACCAGAAGGTGAAATATTTAACGAACTTTCTGCTATTAGGAAAGTTTTTGATTCTGTGTTCAGGGATTATCCTAAAGTGTTTAAAGATTCTGGAAATATGAAGAGATATGTAACAAGGCTTGGGAAAATACCGAAAAATAGAATCATGGAGTTTAAAGACAAACCTGCAAAAACTATATCTGAAAAGCTGTTAGGTAGGTCTGAAGCAGATGTTGCTAAAGAAAGAATACTAACTGGGAATAAAGACAGAGCAAAAAAACTAGCTAATAGAGATTTTGTAGATATAATAGATTACTATTCCTCTGAAGTTGGTAATGCTGTTGGATTCAAAGATACACTGCCACAATATCAGAAGATGATATGGAAGCTAAAGGCTTTGGGTCTTGATATAGAAGCGAAGAGCCTTGAAGATGCAGCTGCCAAGGCTCTTGGTGTAAAGGACATGACCTATGTAAGAAAGATAACTGCCGAAAAGCTAGCTGGTATGGCTGCTGAGGAAGTAGATGACCTTTTAAAAGGTATGGGATTAAAGCCTACACTTGCAGAGGATTTGTTTAGAGGTGCAAACGAATTGATGTATAAAGCATTTATAGGAATGAACCCAAAAACAATTTTCATTAAGCAGCCTTTACAGCCAGATATGGTTGGCGCTGGTGAAACTGGTTGGAAGTGGATTCAGATAGGTAGGAAAGAATATTTAAAAGGTACCTATAAAAATCTTCTAGAAGAAGTTTCGCCACAACTAAGGGCAGAAATACTAGACGTAGCAGGAACAGGGCTAGCTTCACCTCAACGTGCTTGGATTAAAGAACTTACAGATATACTTGGATGGGCTGGTAAGCATGGAATGAAAGTATTTACCAATCTAGACATGACAAATAGACAAACAGCTTTTCTTGCTGGATATTTAAAAACAAAAAGTTCATTACAAGATGCTACTGGTAGAGAACTTCATAGAACGATTGAACATTTATTACCTGCTGAGAGAGTCTTGATTCAAAAGACTTTACAAAACGAAGGACAAGAAGCTGCGGCTAGACTTGCTGGTGTAATATTTTCAAGACGAATTAACTTTGATTACGGGATTATAAACAAACCCGAACTTCTCAGAGGAGATTTTACAAAACTAATTCCTTTTACAACTTGGGGAAGAAACCAGCTTGTGAGAGTTATTGGTGATGTAAAAGGTGAGAACTACGAACAGCTAGTTAAAAGAATAGCTGTACCAATGGCCTATATAACAGCCGTAAAGTTTTTAACTGGGTATGACATGGGAGAAGTACATCCTTTATCAACAATTCCATCTGCTATGCCACAGACTCCGCTTCCTTCTGTTACTGGCGCAATCAAAACGGCTGGATATAGAGGCTTGCCAGCAGGAATAAAAGAAGCAGCAAGAGGAATACCAGCTACTAAAGTTTATACAGAAGGAGATAGAGTCAGAAAGATTTTTAAGAAAGAAAAAATGCCAGATGCAGTTGCTCAAGGTATATTTAGAATGACCAAAGATGGATACTTAACTGAACTTATGAAGTTAATGGGGGTTAAAGAATAAAGATGAATATAACCACACACTTTACAAGACAAGAATTCGATTGCGAAGATGGTACTGCTTATCCTGCTACATGGATAGAATCTAGGTTAAGACCTTTGTGTGAAGCACTTGAGATAATAAGGGCTGCAACTGGTAAACCTATGACAATCTTTTCTGGCTATAGAACTCCTGAATGGAACAAGAAAGTCGGAGGTGCTTCTCGTTCTAAGCACATGGACGGCATAGCTTGCGATATAAAGCTAGAAGGCATGGGAATTAAGAAGCTATATGAATTCATAGACAGGCTTCAAAGGGCGAATATAATTCCTAGAGGCGGTCTTGGTTTATATAATTCTTTTGTTCATTATGATACAAGAGGACACATATCCAGATGGTAAAGGAGGCAGTCATGGCAGAGAAGATAGTAAAGAGTGGGTGGCGCACATCTGAGTTTTGGGCTACGACTTTGGCTTCGGTAGCTGCGTTACTTGCCGCAGTAGGTGGAATCCTAGATGGTCAGGTAGCGGCTATAATCGTAGGTGTATCTGAAACCGCCTATGCTATATCAAGAGGATTGGCGAAGAAATAATGGATTATCTACTAGCCATAGGTATCATCGCCTTGTTGGTTTTCCTGTTCAGCAAGGAACTAAAAACAGTTGGTAAAAAGTACAGTGAACAAAAGGAACAATATAACAAGGACGTTGATAGGATTCTCGATGAGTGCGGTATTGCTCGTGAGTCTGTTCGTAACAGGTTGCGTAAGGTCATGTCCGAAATGGCAAAGACCCAAAAGCGTATGCCCTGAATACGAGCCATACCGCACCTTTGACGAGAGGAAGATGGAGCATCTCGACATCGAGCTTGAGATGGATATACAGACCTGCCTTATCTATCAGCTTCGGGCGTATGAGATTGCTCCGTGCTTTATTCCAGAATAACCTCCAGAGAGGGACACTTTTTATCTACCTTGATGAAGTTAAACGTCAGGGTCTTGCCCTCTCCACCTATAAGCCTATCGTCTTCCACGATTCCCATACGTTCTAGGACATGAAAGACGGCATCAAGGATAGCGGTAGCATCTCTGCGCCTGTTGTCCCCTGCGATGTAATTAAAGATAGCGTTGACAGGTTGGTTGATGGTAGAGAACTCCGGCATTTTCTTCATCTGCTGTTTGAGTTGATACTCTGTATTAAGTCTCCATTCCGAGAAGTTCTTCTTTGGATAATGTATACCATTCCGCGTAACTCCCATTTGATTTTTCCCGCCTGATATTTGTCCTTTTATAACGAACCTCATTTCATCTCCTCGTATCTTTCTATGACCTGTAGCCAATCTTCGTTTATGGTTAGCATCCCGTTAAGCATGTTTAAAATCTTTGCGGGTGGTTGACGATGTATGCTGGCGAACTCTCGTACAGATGGGTAATGACACACAGATTTTCGTAGCCTTTTAATCCTATCGTCCATAGCTTGTATTTCCTCTGGAGTTTTAGGCTTCGGCATTTCCTCCCCCTATGGTTTTACCAATCTTTTCTATAAACACTTGAAATTCTTTTTGTGTAAAGTCTATTGCTCCTCTTTCATGTACAATTCTTATGTGTTCTTTATCTCCAATAAGCAGCTTTACATTCCCTCCGGCAAGCGGAATGGTTCTGTATTCGTTCTTAAGATACCAATCTTCTGACTGTGAACTTCCACCATATCCATATGTACACATATCATACCCCCCGTTTCCTAAAGGCTTCACGAACAATGTTTGTTTCGCTATCTTCAGGTCGGCATATAAGCTCTGTTGTTATCTCCTCCTTCAACGCTTTAAGCTCGGAACGGAAGAAGTCTATCATTAGCTTATGACCATTTAATATTCCATCTTCAACAACGTCTATTCTGATGGCCATTTTATACTTATTGCTCATATCCTGAAACCTCTCCTCCCACTCTATCTTATATTCTGGTTTGTCCAGTCTTTCGTATTCAGTAAAAGAATATCCGCTTGTGTTGTGTTTTTTACATTCATTTACAGCATGATTTAATTTATCGAAATTTAGAAATATAGCTGGCTTATCTTCTTTCTTATCAAGTTCCATAGTCAACTCACATCTCATACCATGGTCAGATTCTTTCTTATCAAGAGCCATGATAGCATCGGCAGCATCGCCCAATTCATGGCCGTCTATATACCGATACAACGCCCGCAGTACATCATCTCTGTTCATAAAATCCCCCTTTTCTTAAAGGCTTCATCCAAAAGCACAGTTATCCTCTGGCCTTCACGTTCGGTAAGGTTTGTACCATGTTCAATATAGCTGATTATATCATCCTTCAACGCTTTAAGCTCGGAGCGGAAGAAGTCTTTTACCTCGCCCATCACATGAAACATCACATTGATGTCGTCGTCAGAAGTTAATAGGATGACGAACTGCCTAGACAGCCTCTCCTCCCACTCTATCTTATATTCTTTCTTATCAGGAGCCATGATTTCGTCGGTTAGTTTTTCTGCCCATTCTTTTGTGTAGTATTGACCTAACACCCTCACCACATCATCTCTGTTCATTTAGCCCTCCTTAAATGGTATGTAATACTCCGCCAAGTGCTTCTACTAATAGTTCAACATCGGTGGTATAGTACCCATCAGGTTCACCTTCAAACATTTCAAGGGCATCTAAAGCATCTACTTCATCGCAACTCATATTCGCTATGTCGTGTTTACCTTTATAAATAGTACAGCATCCGTTATCGTGATACGATATTGTAAAATTCCCATTTCTAATAATCCGTTTTACTGTTTCTCTATTCATCCTCAACCCCCTTGATTCTGGTTTCCAGCTCCTTACGTATTATCCGTGCCGTATCTTCCCGATAGTCAACATGCCCGCCATGATTTTCTTCTATCTCCTTTACAATCTCCACCGCCTCTTTCAAACCTTCGATGCGAATAAGCAGAGGACACTTCGCTATTGTACAATTAAATTTATCAATCTTATTGAAATCTGCGTGTTCGCATTTATCGCAATACTTCATTCCCCCTCCAATTCTTTGATTCTGGTTTCGATGGCTTCCGTAATTAAATAATAGTTGGGCGATTGTTCCTCCCTCAATCTCTCTATGATTCCTACCGCCTCCTTCAAACCTTCGATGCGGGTATGAGGCCTGTTAATGTCACCTGCTTTATCACTAACAGTTAAGGGTACATCCTCCAGTACACCATCCCATGCTCGTTTCATTCCCCCTCCAGTTCTTTGATTCTGGCTTCGATGGCCTTGGCTACTATTTTGTTGCACGGCATACTCGTTGGATTTTTACTACAAGCTGTAAATGTTTTGCTTGCAATCTCCACCGCCTCTTTCAAGCCTTTGATGCGGGTTTGGCTTTCGCGCTTAATAACATACGACGTTAATGACTTCCACAAGGGCATTAAATCTTCTGAAAGCAAATCCTCCATACCTTTCACTTGTGCATTGAGAAGTATGCTCATCAGTTCATCCATTACTTACCTCCAATTCTGCCTCGACCTTCTCAAGATAGCGGATACAAACATCAAACTTACGATTCATGTTTTCGTGCGCAAATGCCACGCGATGGTCATCGTATTGGGAATATTGGTCTTGGATTGCTTCTTCTTCCCTCAAATACTCCACCACCCACTCCATAGCCCTGTCGATTTCGGCTTCTGGCATACCATCTGGATACAATTTCATTCTGTAATGTATTACTCTAGGTTTCATCCCTTCCCCTCCAGCGGATTCGTAAATCTTGTTAAGTCTGTAGGCGGCTTTATCGTCTATGTAGGTTTGCATCATCCCTTCCTCCTCTTTGTGACATTTCCTGTCGCTCATTATTCATGCCATTCGGTGATTACTCGATGTTGAGCGGTAGCAAGTAGTGCTATGTGTTCGGGAAAAGTAAGCCCTGCGACTTGGTAGTGATGCGTCCTAGACCCGTCCTCGTTTTTCTCCCAGAAGTGGATACATAGACTAGAGGGATTATATTTTCCCGCCTTAATGTCCTGCATAAGGTCCTCTAGGGCATCTAGTGCCGACCATTCACGGC
>Ga0209835_1000328_pt1 | contig 32303 bp, 25 predicted proteins | sample LakKivwa52mmetaG_FD_184138 | JGI IMG/M metagenome (GOLD analysis project Ga0209835, IMG submission 184138) | Anoxic lake water microbial communities from Lake Kivu, Rwanda to study Microbial Dark Matter (Phase II) - Lake Kivu water 52m metaG... | ecosystem: Environmental > Aquatic > Freshwater >... | reverse complement strand
AAAATTAGTATGAAAAATTTTTTTCAAAAAATCATCGCAATTAGTCATAATGAATTATATTTGTACCAAAAAATTTAAGTCATGCGGATTTTAGGTCTTACTTTTTTTCGTTGTCTTAAACCAATTTACCAAATAATTGTTACATTTGCAGGGTATTTAAAAGTTTAAATCTGACTTAAATTTAATGTTTAATTTAATTAATTGATGTTTATGAAAAAGTTTACAAAGTTTTTTAGTTCATTAGCAGTGCTAATGCTGGTAGCATTTTGGGTAAGTGCTCAAATGCCCGATGCAATTACTATTACACCTGAAACTGCAACTTCTGACGACCAGTTAACAATTACCTTTGACCCGTCAAAAGCTTGTACACCTTCAGGTAAAAATTCACTTACAACAGCCTCTAAAATCTGTATGCATTCAGGTTACGGAGACATTGCAGGTTCAAACTGGCAAGGTGTTGTCGACTGGGATAAATTAGGCAAAGACAATACACCTACCGAACTGACCAAACAGGGTAATGGAACCTGGAAAATTACAATAACTCCAAAAACATTTTATGGTATTCCCGAAGGAGTGATTGTTACTAAACTCACAATGGTTTTTAACGGTTGTGATAATTGGGCAAGTGAAGGAAAAGACAAAGACCTTGACAACCCACCTAACTGTAAAGATTTCTTTGTACCAATCAAATACAAAAGCCTGAAACCTTCTATTCTTTTCAAAGTGAATATGAATAAACAAATTAAAGATGGTAAAGTTGACCCGGCTTTAGATAAAGTTTATGTTGAAATTAAAGGTAAAAAACCTGAATTAATGATAGATGTTGACGGTTTAGGTAAAACTGATGGTATTTATGAAGTACTCATTGATGATAAAATTGAAGACAGTACTAAATATAACTTTAAGTTTTTCTATGCGGAAGATACAACTGTTAAAAAGACCTATGAAACTCTTAACAGAGAAATAAACGTTGCTCCAGGTAAAAATGTAGTTGATGTATGGTTTAACAATGAACCTTTGGCAAAAACCACATTCCAGCTCGATATCAGTGCTTTGATTACAGCAGGTACATTTAAAGAAGGAACTGATTTTGTTGATGTTGCAGGAAGTTTTAATGGTTGGGATGGAAAAGACCATAAGCTTACTAAAGTTGGAACAGGTCTTTATGCTGTCGAACTTACCCTCGAACCCGGAACAACCTATGAATATAAATTCCGTTTGAATGGCAACTGGTCAACTTCTGAATTTCCAGGTGGAGGTGCAAACCGTAAATTTATTGGTTTAAGTAAAGATTATACTGTAGAGCATTTATATGACAACCAACATCCAGGCAGATGGCCAATTAAGCTGGTATGTATTATGAAATATCAGTTGAAATCAGGTAAATACAACAAAGCTAAACAATTCTTAGATGTTGCCGGTAATTTTGAAGGCTGGAACGGTGGTAATATTCTTTACGATTGGGATGGCGACAGCATCTATTCAGCAATAGTTTATGTTGATACTACCAATAAAACAATGGAATTCAAATATCGTTTTGATGGCGACTGGGGAACATCTGAATTTCCTGGTGGTGGACCAAACCGTCAGTTTACTTTTAAAATGGTTAACGACAGCTTTGGTGCATGGTATAATAACGATGATCCTGCCATTGCAGCAAAACCAAAAGTTAATGATCTTAAAATTACCGGTACTTTAACAGTTGGTCAGGTACTTACTGCATCTTATAATTATGAAGATGTCAACGGTGATTTAGAAGGAACATCTCTTATGTTGTGGTTAAGAGCTGATAACGCAGCAGGTTTGAATATAACTCCTATTGCAGGTGCTATAACTAAAACCTACACCCTTACAGCAGCAGATCATCAAAAATATATTTCTTTTGCTGTAGTTCCCGTAGCTGCCACTGGCTCACCAACAACACTTGTTGGAGATACATTCCGTGTTAAAGTAGGACCTATTGCAGGTGTTGGTATTGATGATGAAGCTTTCAAAAATCTAAAAGTTTATCCAAATCCAACCACTGGTAATCTTTTTATCGAAAATGCTTCAAAACTTAACCAGATAACAATAGTTGACATGATGGGTAAAACTATCAGCCAAATTAATGAAGTTAAATCTGATATTATTGTTGTTGATCTGAACAATGTTCCATCAGGAATTTATTTCATTATCATGAATAGTGATAACAATACCCTGACCAGAAGATTGATTAAAAAGTAATACTTCTAGCATATTTTACTTAAAAGCCCGGTAAAGCCGGGCTTTTTTTATTTTTAATTCAGTTGAAAATCAATTCTGTTAGTGTATTTTTGCAGGTCAAATATTTGCAGTATTTTTCATTCTTTTCAAATTGATTGTTATGAACTTAAGAATTATTTTTACCCTATTATTAATTACAGGAATCAAATCATCATTGTTTTCACAGGTTGTAACCAGCACTCCTGCTTTTCCTGAAGAAAACAAATCAGTAACAATTTACTTCAATGCAGCTCAGGGGAATGGTGGATTAAAAGGATACACAGGTGATATTTATGCTCATACAGGAGTAATAACCAATAAAAGTACATCAAGTTCTGATTGGAAATATGTTAAAACCAATTGGGGGGTTAATACTCCCGAAACAAAATTAACTAAAATCAGTACTGATTATTATAAACTTGAGATTACACCCGACATCCGTTCATATTATGGTGTGGCTTCTGGTGAAAAAATTCTCAAAATGTCATTTGTATTTCGTAGTGGTGTACAGGTTTCGGGGCAATGGCTTGAAGGTAAAACTGCCGATTTCAGCGATATTTTTGTAGATATTTTTGAACCGGGACTGAATGTTTTTTTTGAAAAACCTTCCGATTATTCTCTTTTACTTGAAATTAACGACAAAATTTTTATAAAAGCAGTTGCTTCATCATCTGATACCATTAAATTGTTTCTGAATGGAAATATGTTAAAAAAGGTTAGTGGTCAATCATTTATTGAAGATACTATTGATGCTACTTCCAACGGCAAATATATTTGTGTAGTAGAAGCTAAAAATTCAGTCAGCAAAGCATACGATACTTTTACATTTTATGTGCGTTTAGCAGTAAATATAGCTTCACTCCCTTCAGGAATGGCAGACGGAATTAATTACCTCAACGATACCACTGTTACTTTGGTTTTGTATGCTCCTAATAAAAATTACGTTTTTGTTCAGGGTAGTTTCAGCGATTGGGAGTTTAACAACGAAAATTATATGAACCGAACCCCTGATGGTAATCGGTACTGGGTAACTTTAACCAATCTGAAACCAGCGCATGAATATACCTATCAATACTATATTGACGGGCAAATCAGAATTGCTGACCCATATTGTGAAAAAGTAATTGACCCATGGAATGACAGCTACATTGATTCAAAAACATATCCCAAACCAATATCTTATCCAACAGGCAAAGCTCAAGGCATTGTAAGTGTTTTTCAGACAAAACAAACAAAATACAACTGGAGCACAACAAGTTTTAACCCTCCTAAAGTTGCCGACATGGTTGTTTATGAACTATTGATAAGAGATTTTACCAAAGAGCACAATTACAAATCTCTCATTGATACATTGGGTTATCTGAAACGACTCGGAGTCAATGTTGTAGAAATTATGCCTGTTAATGAATTTGAAGGGAACAGCAGCTGGGGATACAATCCTTCATTTTATTTTGCCCCTGACAAATATTATGGTACTAAAAACATGCTCAAAGAATTTATAGATTCTTGTCACAAAAATGGTATTGCCGTAGTACTTGATATGGTTTTAAATCACTCATTCGGTCAATCACCATTGGTAAGGTTGTATTGGGACAATGTTAATAATAAACCTGCTTCAAACAATCCCTGGTTTAATACCGACCCTAAACATGACTTTAATGTGGGTTATGATTTTAACCACGAAAGTCAGGCAACTAAAGATTTTGTTGACAAAGTTGTTAAATTCTGGATTAATGAATATAAAGTGGATGGATACCGATTCGACCTTTCCAAGGGCTTTACGCAGAAAAATACTTTAGGAAATGTTGCAGCCTGGGGAAATTATGATCAATCCAGAATTGATTTATTAAAACGTATGTCTGATGTTATTTGGTCGCAAAATTCAAAAGCCTATGTTATTCTTGAACATTTTGCCAATAATGATGAAGAAAAAGTCCTCGCCAATTATGGTATGCTACTTTGGGGAAATATGAATCATGCTTATTCTGAAGCATCAATGGGATGGGTAAGTGGTTCAAATTCTGATTTATCTTGGTCTTCATATAAAAATCGCAGTTGGAATTTCCCCAACCTGATAGCTTATATGGAAAGCCATGACGAAGAAAGAATGATGGTAAGAACCATAAAATATGGTAATGGAAGTGGTAATTATAGTGTTAAAGATTCAGCTACCGCTTTAAAAAGAGCTGCTCTCGCAGCTACATTCTTCTTTACTATTCCGGGTCCCAAAATGATATGGCAGTTTGGAGAATTAGGATATGATTATCATATCAATTATCCAGGAAATCTGGGTGGAGGAAGCAACAGAACTGATCCTAAACCTCCGAGATGGGACTACACTCAGCAGGTTAACAGGGAAAATTTGTTCAAAACCTATTCTGCCTTAATCAAAATTAAAAAAGAACAGGATGTATTCGAAACTTCTGATTTTGAGCTTAATGTAAGCGGTGCACAAAAACGCATCAGATTGAATCATCCAAATTTAACTGTAATTGTTATTGGTAATTTTGATGTCGTTGGCGCTAATTCTTATCCCAATTTCCCCTATCCGGGCAAGTGGTACGATTACCTCAATGATGATTCTGTATCTGTCAGCAATATTAATGACCCGGTTTATTTGCAGGCAGGCGACTACAGGCTTTACACCAGTAAAAGAATTGGTGGAAAAATAAATATGCTAACTTTATCAGAAAAAGAATTAACCACTGAATATACGGCTAACAGTAAGGATACTTTTAACATAACATCAAACACAAACTGGACAATTTCATCAAATCAAAGCTGGTGTGTAGTTTCGCAAACTAGCGGCAGTGGAAATAAACAAATTATTGTTACAGTTAATTCAGAGAATACAGGACTGAGTTCCAGAACTGCCACTTTGACCATCAAGGCAAATGGCGTGGTTGACCAAACCATAAAGCTTACGCAAAAAGCTAAAGCAGCCTTGTCGGTTAATACCACAAATATGACACTCGAAGGTGCCGCCAATAGCAGCAGTGGTTTAAATATTACTTCAAATATAGCATGGCAAATTCAGTCGAACCAAAGCTGGTGCATTGCCAGTCCTTCAAGCGGAAATGGCACTAGTTTATCAATGATAATTGCTACTTCAAAAAACGAAAGCGGCAGCAACCGCACCGCAGAATTAACCATCAGCGGTCCCGGGGTAAGCGATATTAAAGTTACTGTTTCACAAAAATCTTTGCCTGTTGGCATCATCGAAACTGAAAACAACACTTTTAATTTTTACCCAAATCCGATAACAGATATGCTCATAATTGAAACGAAAGATAAAAAACAATTTTATGAAATTCAGTTACTTGATATTTCAGGTAAAATAGTAATGTCTTTACAGATATCAGGTCGTGAAACCCATAGTCTTAATGTTGATTTTTTACCTTCAGGAATTTACTTACTTAAAGTTTCCGATAATGAAGGTAGTGTTATAAGTAAAGTAATAAAAGAATAACAGATGAAAGCCATAGCAATTTTTTTGGTGCTCATTTTTGGTACCTTAAATATTGCTTTTGCTCAATCGAATCATACCATTACTATTGATGGAACTAATGATTTTAATAGTACAAACGAAAATCTGGGAAGTGAAGCAGGCAGAACTGCTTACGTTACTTGGAATTCATCAAGCCTTTTTATTGGAATTGAAGGAAATCCGCTCGTAGCTACTCTTTCAAATTTATATATCGTTATTAATAATGATCCTGTATGGGATGATGACCCGAGAAGCGGAAATGGTCGTAGCGACCAACCTACTTCTGATGGCCAAGGGGCAACTTATCCATTCAATGCCGATGTGGTTTTTTGTTTTTATGGATCAAATAGTGATGATGGTTCAGTTCAGAATCCTGCACCCGGTGATAAATATACAGTTTCAGGAGGAAGTTGGTCGGGAAGTTCTATATCTTCAGGAGTAAAAATAATTCGAAAAACTTCATCATGTACTGAAATTGAAATCCCTTTTTCTGAAACAGGAATAAATTCGTCTGCTGAATTTCATGTTATTGTATACGCTGCAAATCAAAGCAGTCCAACAGCCAACAATTTTGCCCAGTGGCCAACTGGTAACAGTAATGGTGGTAATCCGACTTTAAAAGATTTTTACAGTTACACCCGTGAATCCGGAATAAATCCGAATAGCGGCTATTATTATTCTTTCAGAGACGATCAGGCAGGTTATAGTATTGGTGGTAGTTATTTTGGGAGCATCTATTTTGTGCCAAGCTCTTCACAGACCTATTACTGCAACGCTTTAATTGGTCTTGGACGTCACTTATTTATTAGCTCAAATGCTACATTTTCGATGGGATCAAATGCAGCAAATCTTGTAATTGATGGCAATCTTTGCAATAAAGGCACTTTAGTATTTTCAACGAATTCTTCACCGGGAGAAATTCAGCTTAAAAGCCACTTTAAAAATACAGGTAGTATCACTCACAACAGTGTTGGATTAGAATTTATTGGTAGTATTGAGCAGTTTTTTTACGGAAGAGCAGCATTGTATGATTTATTATTAAATAATTCCGGTACATCAGGTGGTTTAACAATAGTAGATACTGTATGGTGCAGCAATAATGCAACAATTACTGACGGAACTCTGAAAATAAATCCTCAGGCAGGATTAAAAGTTACAGGAACCTTATCAAACAGTCAGGGGACTTCAGGAATTGTCATTGAATCGGATGCAACAGGTACAGGTGCTCTGATTCATCAAACAGCAAGTGTAAGCGGAACTGTTAAAAGATATGTTTCAGGTAGCGACAGGTATCATTATCTTTCCTCACCTATTTCAAATGCAACAATAGCAAATATTCTGGTCAGCTATAATGTCTATAAATATGACGAGACAAACACCAATATTGATCTGGATATTGGTTGGACACGTGTATTTTCAGCCAATAACATGACCAATGGTTTGGGCTATGCATCACCTTATGCCTCCAGCACAACCTTAAATTTTGCCGGCACACTTAATCAGGGCAACATCACACTTTCAAATGTAACCCATACTCCTGCAGGCACACCACCTCCAGGAAAACCGGCTTCAGAGGGCTGGAATTTAATAGGAAATCCATATCCGTCACCTATCAGATACACTCCGTTTATATCTGCCAATACCAATATTTGGGGTGCATTGTATTTTTGGGATGATCCGGATATAACCTCATATAATCGCTCAACCGATTATGCTGTAAAAAATGCCTCAGGAGGAGTGGCAGCCAGTCAGGGAAGTGTTAATATGGCTCCAAACGATACCATTGCTGTCGGTCAGGGATTTTTTGTGAAAAGAGATTCTTCTGCCACCTCAACCATCAGTTTTACCAATGCTATGCGTTCGTATAAAAGCAACAATCCTCAGTTTTTTATTGTCAATGATAATGAAATTCAACGGATATACGTCAGTATTTCAGGTGAAAAAAAAGAATATAACCAAACTTTAATTGCATTTTGTACTGAAGCTTCTAAAAAAACCGACCGACTATATGATGCCATTAAGTTAAAAGGTAATCCATGGATTTCTTTGTATTCTACTGCAGAAAATGAAGATTTTGCCATTCAGGGACGAAGTCCGCTCTTAACACACGATACCATTCTTATCGGATATGATGTAAAAGAAGCAGGACTTTATACACTCAAAGTGGAAGAAACCCAACATTTTCCTGATCAGGTACAAGTATATCTGGAAGACAAAAAATTTAATTCTTTTATGAAACTGGGTAACAGAAGCTATACATTTTATTCCCAGGCAGGTATTTACAGAAATCGGTTTGTACTTCATATTCTACCTGAATCTGAAATATTCGAACCGGTGATGACAACACCCTTTTATATTTTCGGAGATGGAAATAAAGTTATCATTAAAAATAAACTGGCCTACAAAGAAGTAAAAGCTGAAATTACAATTTACGATATTCTAGGTAATGAAGTTTTTAAAACCAATACCTGCATTTTTGATGAAATTCATCTGAAGCCCATACTTAAAAGTGGAAATTATATAGTTAAAGTCAGTTCTACGGATGGATTTAACATTAATAATATAGTTTTGATAAATAATTAATCATAATTTTGCAGGAAAATTTAAATGAAATAAACAATGAAAAAATTAATTTTTATTATCGTATTTTGTGGGTTCGCAAATGCTATTTTTGCAGGAGCAGCTTTTTTTCAGGACGGAGGTAACAACAGATATAATAAAATTGTATTTGACTTTGGTTCAGGAAATGAATGGAAGCGTGCCGATACTGAAATAGAAGGTCAATCATACGGTACTAAATATGTATCAGACACATGGAAATTGAAAGGTGCTGAAGGTTTTGTTTGGAAAGACAATAGTAGCAATATTACCTCAATGACATTAAATTATCGGGTTTATAAGCAGGGTAGTACACCACCCTCATTTTCGACATTAGATATCCCTTGGGCTTCAGATTTAGGTGGAAATGAACAAAGATGGGCAAAAGATAATTATAATGTTGATTTATTATCTCTGGTTACTGAAAGTGGCACATGGGTAATAGAATTTTATTATTCAGCTGCTACAAATGGTACAAATTGCTCAAATCCTATTTATTGGAATAATGGTGGTAACAACTATAAACTTACATTTACATCAAATATTATTCAATCATCAACAGCCGGAGATTGGAATACAGGCAGCAATTGGCATGGAAGTAGTGTTCCTGGCACAAGTCATTCGGTGAGAATAAATAATAATATGAATGTTGATATTGATGCTGAGATTTATGCTTTAACAATAGAGTCTGGAAAAGTTCTAACAATTAACGCAACTAAATCTCTTAAAGTAACCAATACGGTAACAAACAATGCTGGAACATCTGGTCTGGTAGTTAAATCAACTTCTTCAGGAACAGGCACTTTAATAACAAACTCAGCAGTAAGTGCTACTGTTGAAAGATATATAACCGGAACCGGTTCAAATACTCATTTAGTAGCGTCTCCGATTGCTTCAGCTAATTTCAGTACAATCTGGACTTCAGGCGATTACAATGTGTATTATTATGATGAATCAGCAACCGGAGCTAAAAACAACGGATGGACAAGAATTGTTTCAGGAACACTCACAAACGGCAGAGGTTATTCTGTAGCATACTCCGCAAATACTACCAAAAGCTTTGCCGGCACTTTAAATACAGCGGTAAGTCCCACTTTAACTTACACTTCATCTGGTGGTTCCAGTGAAGATGGATGGAATATGATTGGAAACCCTTTTCCTTCAGCAATTGACTGGGATGCCTGTACAGGAAAAACAAATTTAAATGCAGCAGCAGCAGTCTGGAACGGCTCGGCTTACATTGACTGGAACGGATCTACAGGCTCACTTACAGATGGAATAATACCAGCCATGCAGGGATTTTGGATTCAGACAAATGCTGCTTCTCCTGCCCTGACATTTCCACATTCAGCAAAGGTGGTCAGCACAACAGGCTTTTATGCTAATCAGCTGAATAATCATATCGTATTAAGTATTTCTAATTCTGACTATACCGATAAAACTTACATTCATTTCAGAGATGAAGCATCTGCAGATTTTGATAACCAATATGATTCTTATAAGTTATTTGGTTTACCAGAGGTTGCTCAGGTTTATTCAAAATCAAAATCAGGTACTGAATTATCTATTAATAGCCTTGGTCTTTTAGCTGAAAACACTACAATTCCTATTGGTTTCAGATGCAATAAGTCCGGAAAATACGAACTCGAACTAAACGGAATTTTTTCTTTCGACAATCCGGTAAAAGTTTATTTAATTGATATGCTTGATCAAAAATTCATTGAAATTACTGAAGATTCTTACAAATATGTTTTTCACCATGATGCTGATGATTCAGAATTACGCTTTGCACTTGCATTCAGAATGTCGAACAGTTCTCTTGATGAAAATAACATCTTTGTTCCGGCTGTTTTTTCAAAAGGAAATGAGATTACAGTAATAAATACAAATACTTTATCAAAAATCAAAATATATGATATCATGGGAGCGCTGATAACTGAAAAAGATTGCCAACCAAACACTTCAGCAACTATCATTATGGAAGTTGCCAAAGGTCCTTATATCGTAAGAATTGACTCAAATGAAGGTATTTATACCCAAAAAGTTATTATGCAGTAAAAAATACTAAAACTATTGTTAAATCCCTGCCCTCAAAAAGCAGGGATTTTTTTATCGTTATTACTTTATCTGCAATCTTTAATATTCTGATTTTAAAGATTATTTTTGCAAAATAATTTAAAATAATGAAAGCCAAACCAAAATTAAGTTTCTGGCAGATTTGGAATATGAGTTTCGGTTTTTTAGGAATTCAGTTCGGTTTTGCCCTTCAAAATGCTAATGCATCAAGAATTCTACAGATTTTTGGAGCCGATGTTCATCACTTATCGTGGTTTTGGCTGGTGGCACCACTAACAGGTATGATAGTTCAACCTATCATTGGATATATGAGCGACCGCACTTGGAACCGGCTTGGAAGAAGAAGACCGTATTTTCTTGCAGGTGCTCTGCTTACCAGTACTGCTCTTATACTTATGCCCAATGCACCTCATCTGGCAAGCTTTATTGCACCTATGTTTGTCGGTGGAGGTTTGCTGATGATTATGGATGCCTCCATCAATATTTCCATGGAGCCTTTTCGTGCTCTGGTTGCCGATAAACTACCTGAAGAGCAACATACCCTTGGATTTTCTATGCAAACTTTGTTAATAGGTATTGGAGCGGTAGTTGGTTCCTGGCTGCCTTATTTACTCGGCAACTGGTTTGGTGTTGCAAAAGAAGCTTCTGAAGAAGGTTTGGTGCCTCCTAATGTTTCCATCTCTTTTTATGTCGGTGCAGCAGTTTTGCTCGGTGCCATTTTATGGACCATTACTTCCACAAAAGAATATCCACCAGACTATTATGAAGATAAAAAATCAGTAAAAAAAGAAAAATTCAGAATCCCAAAAACCATGTGGCAACTACTTTTAGTTCAGTTTTTTTCATGGTTTGCACTTTTTTCTATGTGGGTTTACACTACTCCGGCAGTTGCTCAGCATTTTTTCGGAACAACAGATGCCAACTCACCAGCATATCAGGAAGCTGGCGATTGGATAGGTATTTTATTCGGAGTTTACAATGGAGTTTCTGCTATTATTGCATTAATGTTACCCAAAATTGCATCAAAAATCGGTAAAAAAGCAACTCATGCGATGGCATTAACCATAGGTGGATTATCCTTTTTATCGTTTTTCATTATTCCTGATGCAAAATTTTTGATTATACCAATGATAGGAATTGGCATTGCATGGGGAAGTATTTTGGCTATGCCTTATGCATTACTGGCAAATTCCATCCCTCCTAAACAAATGGGTGTTTTTATGGGTTTATTTAATATGTCTATTACCATTCCTCAAATTGTTAATGGAATTACCGGAGGATTAATTTTAAAATATGCCTTCAACAACGACCCCATGAAATCTATTTTTATGGCAGGTGTTTTAATGATACTGGGTGCTGTTTCTACTTTTTTTGTGAAAGAAAAAACAAATTAATATACTGCTGTTTTTCAGAGTAAATATTTACTGATTAAAAAATAAAATACTTTCCTTGCAGGCAAATAATGTGTCTTCAGGTAGTGTTTTAAGCAAATAAGGATGATTTCCGCCAAAATTATGATTGGCATATGGAATTAAATTGAGCATAATTCTGTAATTCCAACGTTTCATTTCTATAGCCTCTTCATAAGGAATGTATTCATCTTCAATACCATGAACCAACATTATAGGTTTTTTAAAAGCCTGAATAATATTCTTTAACTCAAATCGGTGTTTATTGGCCACATAATTCTCGTATAAGCTAAAATAAAGAGGTAAAGGTTTTCCTGTCAACTTATTAGGGCGATAATTAACTCCATCTTCCTGCCATTGGTCAAAATTGTAAAAACTACGCCAAGTATTTTCAAAATCATTAAACATCGACCAGCACACAACTTTTTTAATTTTTGAGCTTTCATTAGCTGCAATCAATCCAACTGCTGCCCCTCTGCTATGACCAATTAAAAAAATATTTTTACGGTCAATTTCACGCTCATCAATCTGATTAAAATTTTCAATAAAGTTAACAACTTCCTGAATTTCACTTACTTCTATCTCTAAATTGTTTTTACCAAAATTTTCAGATTCAGTTATTTTATCCGGTTTGTCAATGCTTGTTCCATTGTGCGAAAAATTAAACTTGACAAACACAAAATTATTCCGAGCAAAATATTTTCCTATTAAATTAAATGTACCCCAATCTTTAAACGATTTATAACCATGAACAAAAATAATCACCGGTTTTTTTGAAAAATTTTTATTGAAAAATATGTCAATTCCGAAGGCCAGATTGTGAGGTGAGGGATGGATAATGTTTTTGATGACGCTGATATTCATTATGGTTATTATTGCAAATAAATATTTTTAAACCTTTATTTGTTTACTACAATTGTATTAGTTTTACCGCAAAATTAAGCTATCAATAATTTAATGTAAACAAATTAATGAGCTTAAAAGAAATAAAATCGGTTGTAGAAAATGAGCTTAAAGAGTTCGATGGTTTTTTTAGCAAAGAACTTAAATCGAAAGCACCCTTATTAAATACTATTTTAAAATATGTTTTACGCAAAAAAGGCAAACAAATAAGGCCATTATTTGTATTTTTATCAGCCGGAATAACAGGTAAAATTAATCCGAAAACATATCGTGGAGCAGCCATGATAGAGTTGTTGCACACCGCAACTCTTGTTCATGACGATGTAGTGGACGATAGCTTTCAACGAAGAGGTTTGTTTTCAATAAATGCTCTTTGGAAGAACAAAATTTCGGTTTTGGTGGGAGACTATATGCTGTCAAAAGGATTGTTAATCTCAGTCGAAAACGGAGATTACGATTTATTGGAAATTACTTCCAATGCAGTAAAACAAATGAGTGAAGGCGAGTTAATACAAATTGAAAAAGCACGAAACCTTAACACAAAAGAAGATATTTACTTTGATATTATCAGTAAAAAAACTGCTTCTTTGATTCAGGCAAGTTGTCTTATTGGAGCTAAATCAGTTATGGCAGGTGAAAAAGAAACCGAACTTATCAGCAATTTCGGACACAATATGGGAATTGCTTTTCAGATAAAAGACGACCTGCTTGATTTTAATTCTAAAGATACAGGAAAGCCAGCCGGTACCGACATTAAAGAAAAAAAACTGACTTTACCATTAATATACGCATTAAATGTTGCAGGAAAATCTGAACAACGAAAAATACTGAGCCTGGTTTCGAAAGGTAAAAACCAAAAGGAAGTTTATGAACAAGTTTATAGTTTTATAAATCAATTTGGAGGTTTCGAATATGCTCAGGATAAAATGACTGAATATAAACACATTGCACTCGACAATCTTTATAACTTACCCGAATCTTCATATCGCAATGCAATGGAACAACTTGTAGAGTTTACAACGAGTCGAAAAGATTGATTTTATTAATTAGAATGAATCTTAATTGCAATATTTATAAAATATTTTTTCGGTCATATAATCTTTTTCGCATAATTTTGATACCCGACTTAATTATACATTTTTTTTGAACAGAACAAGATTATCCTTATGGAAAACAATAATAATGATACAAAAGAAAATCCGAGACGAAAGTTCATTAAAAATTTTGGACTGACTATCGGACTTGGTGCATTGGCTACAGGAGGCACTTTATACGTAGCAAAGCACATTGAACAAAAGAAAGGAAAAACAGTTAAAGTATTGACTCACGATGGTCAGTTGGCAGAAGTTGATTCATCGCAATTAGCTGTTATGTCGAAAAAAGAAATTCTTGAAAGCAATCAAAAACGAGGATTTGAAGGTTTAAGAGGCAAAAAATGGGTAATGGTAATTGACCTTGCCAAATGCCGTAATGCACGTATGTGTATATCAGCCTGCCAGCAAGCCCATCATTTGCGTCCAGAACAATATCATATTAATACACTGATGATGCAGGACTCAAAAGACACCAAACCTTATTTTATGCCCAAACCTTGTTATCATTGCGATAATCCTCCCTGCACCAAAGTATGTCCGGTGAATGCCACATGGAAACGCTCAGATGGAATTGTCCTTATTAATAATGAAAGATGTATCGGTTGCAGGTTTTGTATGGCAGCTTGCCCTTATTCTGCCCGTGTTTTCAATTGGTTTGAACCTCTCGAAGTGGAAGGTGATGATGAAAAAGTATATGATGTTGAACTAAATGTTCCTCAGAAAAAAGGTACTATCACAAAATGCCTCTTTAGTGCCGACCGTTTGAGAGAAGGAAAACTGCCCTATTGTGTTTCTTCATGCCCTAATGGTGTTTATTGGTTTGGTGATAAAAACGAAGATGCTGTAACCAATGGTACAACAGGAGAAACAACACGATTCAGTGATTTAATTCGGGAAAATGCCGGTTATACTGTACATGAAGAACTGGGAACAAAACCACAGGTATTTTATTTACCTGCTAAAAATCGTCTGTTTCCTTTTCAACACGAAGGCAAAACTGAATTAGACAATAATGAACACATTTAATTTTTAACCTGAAAAAATTCTGTTATGTCTGAAATATTATCAAAAGAAGAATCAAAAAAAGTCCTCAGTAAAATAGAAGAGGATCTTTACTCGCCAATCAAAAAACACGATGAATTAAGTGTTTTCTGGCTGGTTTTACTGATTACTATTGTGGCAGTCGGGTTTTATGCATGGACACACCAGTTGAAAGTAGGCTTAGGCGTTACAGCTTTACGCGACTATGTTTCGTGGGGTATGTATCTGGGCAATTTTGTGTTTTTTGTGGCAGTAAGTTTAATCGGAATGCTCATCAGTTCAGTTTTACAACTACTTGGATATAAATGGATTACACCTATTACCCGTATAGCCGAACAGGTTGCCATTGCTGCTGTTGCACTCGCAGGTATTATTATAGTTATGGACATGGGACGTCCTGACAGAGTTTTAAATGTTATCAAAAATGCACGTTTTGCATCACCTATTTTATGGGATGTTACAGTAATTACAACCTATCTGACAATAAGTGCCTTACTGTTGTTTTTACCGCTCATTCCTGATTTAGCAATGATGAGTAAAAGGTTGACAGGCATTCCAAAATGGCAGCAAAATATTTATAAAATTCTTTCCCTTAACTGGAAAGGCAATCAGGAACAACTCCGATTATTAACAAATGCCATTCGTATTTTACTCATTCTCATTATTCCGGTAGCACTATCTATTCATACAGTCACATCCTGGTTATTTGCTGCCACTCTCCGACCCGGCTGGGATAGTACTATTTTCGGGGCCTATTTTGTTACAGGTGCCTTTGTGGCAGGTGTAGCAGCAGTGCTTGTAGTAATGTATATTTATCAAAAACGTTATAAATTACAGGACTATATTACCGACAAGCATTTCGATATGATGTGTAAATTATTGGTACTGACTGCACTTGTTTATTTATACTTCAACATCAACGAATTTTTAGTTCCAGCATATAAAATGCGTAAAATGGAAGGTGCTCATATTCATGAATTATTTAGTGGCAAATTTGCACCATTGTTTTATCTGGTCATGTTAGGTGGACTTATCATACCCATTATTTTATTGCTGTTTACGAAAATGCGTAAACCATTTCCTGCATTTATTATCGCTTTGGCTGTGCTGATTGCATCATGGTTTAAACGTTATCTGATTGTTGTGCCAACAATGCTTCATCCCTATTTACCTATGCAAAATGTGCCGGATAATTTTAAAACCTACGTTCCGACAGGTACCGAAATTTTAGTTACCTCATTTTCCATCGGGGCTGCTATTCTAATTATTAACATTTTAGCAAAAGTATTTCCTGTAGTTCCTGTTTGGGAAACTGCACACCAAAAAGGAGTCAGAAATGAAGATATGTTTGAATAAAATTCAAAAATAATGTCATGAAAAAAGAAATTAAAATATATGTGTTTATCATGGTTGCACTTATGGTCAACCTGAAAATCAATGCTCAGGAATGGACAGTACCTCCCGATCAGGCAAAAAATACCAGTACTGTTGTTTTCGACAACAATGCTGCAAAAGCGGGTGAAGAACTTTATCTTAAAAACTGTAAATCCTGTCATGGTGACCCCGGCAAAAACAATGTTTTACCCGGACTGGTACCTCCTCCTGTTGATTTTGCCAGCGATAAATATCAAAAGAACTCTGATGGTGAGTTATTTTATAAAATTACCCAGGGGCGTGGAACCATGCCGCAGTTTAAAACCGTTTTGAGCGAAGAACAAAGATGGCAGATAATTGCATACTCCCGAACTTTTAATCCTGATTATAAACCATCAGATGTCAGTGCTTTTCAGCAGCTTATAGTTGACGATGTTATTATTTCAGTTAATCTTGACAGTGCTGCCAAAAAAATAATTGTTTTTGCTGTTGACAACAGCAATCAGCAAGCATTGGCAAACAGCGGAGTTAAACTTTTTATTAAAAGATATTTTGGAAAGTTAGAGTTTGCTTCAGGCAATACAAATGAAAAAGGTTTTGCAGCTTTTGATTTTCCATCCGATTTGCCCGGGGATACTTTTGGTAAATGCACCATGATAGTAAAAATTGGCAATACCGAAAAAAGCTTTGAAAAGCTGGCTGTTTGCAAACCGCATACTCCCGTTGATATTTATGCTAAAAGATCATTATGGTCGTGGAATGCTCATACCCAATGGTGGATTATATTATCTTATCTGGGTGTAGTTTTAGGTATTTGGACAGGAATCTTTTATGTTATTTTACTGATTTACCGTATTTTTAAATCAGGCTCTGTTGTATCCTGAAAATAGTTTTTCATATAATCAGTAAATATTTTTTGTAAGTTTTGCTGAATTTTACCTGGTTTTCCGTTTCCTATTATTTTGTTATTCAGTTGAACAACAGGCATCACTTCTGTTGAGGTTCCAACAACCATAAGCTCGCTTAACTCATCAATACGGCTGGCAGGTATTGCTTCTTCAATAATTTTGTATCCATTTGATTTACACAATTCTATAAGTATTTCTCTGCTGATTCCTGATAAAATCTGATTGTTCCTGGGATGGGTAAAAATAACATCTCCAATAACTCCAAATACATTGGAATGCGAAGCTTCAGTAATCATTCCGTTTCTGATAAATATTGCTTCATAAGCATTTTGTTCATAAGCTTGCTGAACGGCTAAAACATTAGCAAGAAGAGCAATGGTTTTAATATCGCATCTATGCCAGCGAATATCTTCAACCGTAATGCATTTTACACCTTCATTGAACTCAATGATATAAGGATTAAATTTTTTGACACTGATAAAAACGGTTGGATTAACAAATTCAGTAGGGAAAATATGTGTTCTTTTAAAAACTCCCCTTGTTATTTGCAGGTAAACACTATACTCAGAATTCATTAAATCATTTGCCAAAATCAGTTCATCGATGACAGGCAATAATTGCTCTGTGTCTGAAAATTCAATCCTTAATTCCTTTAAACAGTAATTGAGTCTATTGAAATGCTCTTTTCCATGAAAAAGTTTACCATTAACACCTCTCAATACATCATAAGTTCCATCCGCAAACATAAACCCACGGTCGTTAACCGAAATAACTGCTTCGTTTTCGGATAAATACCGACCATTTAAATAGATAATTGGGTTCATTTTAAAATTCAAAAAATCTGGTTAAATCCTGATTTATTTCATTTCGCTCAACTTTTTCTGAACCTTTTCTTTATTTTTTATTAGTTTTTTATCAAGATCGCGATACAAAGCTTCCAAAGCTTCATTACTAAGTTCTGCTAGTTTTTCAGGATTATATACCGAACCACCAAGTGCGTTTACCATAAAACCTTTTGATTGTGCGTATTCTCTGATAGTAACCACATTTTTTGCATTTCTATCTAATATCTTAAAATTGGCATAAGCCATTATTTTATTAGCACCAACCACACTTCCTCCTGTACTTGTCCCCATATTAAAATCAACATAACATATCATTACAGCACTAACTTCAGGAAATATCGCAAATGTTTTTTTAATAATTTCATCATCTTTCATAAGAGGTCTTGAATCAATAAACTTATAACCTTCAGGAGTTTGCATACGAACATCCCATATACTTTTACTGCCTGATTTTATCATTTTATATTCTGCATTTCCTATTACACTCTTTTCATCTATAGTTACTATTCCCAGCGATGGAAGATATTTTTCAAAAAGTTTAGTTCTAAAATCATTAGCCAGTTTTACAAAATCAAAATTTTTATCTTTAGAAATATCATTTATCATATCTTCGGTAAGTGTACCGCTTATGTTTTTGTCAAAAAAAATAGAAATTACTGCAATCTTTTTTTCCTGTGCAGAGCCTGCCATTAAAATTATACTAATCAGCAAAGCAATAAAGGTTTTTGTTTTCATTCGATTATATTATTATTTATAAGAATACAAAGTTATGTTTACTTCACTAAATGGAATTTAAAAAATTTAAAAAATAAATTATTTTCATCGGAAAACAGCCATAAATAATAAGAATACTTAACTTATATTTGCACCCTTAAAAATTATTGATAATAAACGTTTTTAGCAATGTTTGAAAACTTAACAGAACGATTAGACCAAGCCTTCAAAACACTGAGAGGTCAGGGCAGAATTACTGAAATTAATATTGCTCAAACTATGAAAGACATTCGCAGAGCCCTAATTGATGCTGATGTCAACTATAAGATTGCGAAAGAATTTACAGACGATATAAAACAAAAAGCATTAGGAGAAAATGTTATTAATGCTATTTCTCCGGGTCAGTTGCTTGTCAAATTAGTTTTTGATGAACTGGTTAATTTGATGGGTAATCAGGCAAAAGAAGTTAAACTGCAGGGCAACCCGCCAATTATTCTTCTTGCAGGCTTACAAGGTAGTGGAAAAACTACTCTGGCTGCAAAACTGGCATCTTTTTACAGCAGCAAAGGACGTCAGCCACTTTTGGTTGCCTGTGATGTTTATCGCCCTGCTGCTATTGAACAAATTAAAGTACTGGGAAATCAGATAAATGTTCCGGTTTATAGCGAAGATGATGTTAAAGACCCTATTAAAATAGCTAAAAACGGAATTAATCATGCAAAAAGCACTAACCGAAATCTGGTAATTATTGATACTGCCGGTCGTTTATCTATTGATGAGCAAATGATGGAAGAAATTGAAAAAATTAAAAACAGTACCAATCCTTCCGAAATTTTGTTTGTGGTTGATTCTATGACAGGTCAGGATGCAGTTAACACAGCAAAAGCTTTTAACGATAAATTAGATTTCAATGGTGTAGTGTTGACCAAACTTGATGGCGATACTCGAGGAGGAGCCGCTATTAGCATTTTGAAAGTAGTCAGTAAACCAATAAAATTTATCAGCACCGGAGAAAAACTTGATGCTATTGACTATTTTCATCCCGATCGTATGGCAAACCGTATTCTGGGAATGGGCGACATAGTTTCATTTGTAGAAAAAGCTCAGTCGGTTTTTGATGAAGAAGAAGCGAAAAAAATTCAGAAAAAATTAAGACAAAATCAGTTCGATTTCAATGATTTATTAAATCAAATGCGCCAAATCCGAAAAATGGGAAATATGAAAGACCTGATTTCAATGATACCGGGAGTTGGCAAAGCAATGAAAAACCAGGAATTTGATGAAAAATCAATTGGACATCTCGAAGCTATCATATTATCAATGACACCTAAAGAAAGAGAAAAACCGGAAATCATTAACGGAATGAGAAGAAAAAGAATTGCAGATGGTAGCGGTACAAGCATTCAGGATGTAAACCAATTATTAAAACAATTGGAAGAAATGAGGAAAATGATGAAGAAAATGAATGCACCTGGAATGAAAGGAAAATTGGCTTCGCGCCTTCCTTTCATGAATTAATTTGTACAGATTATTAATTGCACCGAATTTTGCATTAAATTAAAACCAATCAAATTTATAGATAAATGGCAGTTAAGATTAGATTGCAAAGAAAAGGGAGAAAAAAGGCACCATTTTATTACCTTGTAGTTGCGGATTCCCGCTCTCCCAGGGATGGAAGGTTTGTTGAACGCATTGGTTCATACAACCCGATAACCAGTCCGGCCGAAATTGAGGTTCAGATTGAACGCGCTCTTTATTGGCTCGAACAGGGAGCAACTACAACTAAAACTGTACGAAATATACTATCTCAGTATGGTGTAATGTATCGTAAACACTTGTTGCGTGGTGTTAAAATGGGTGTAATAACTCAGGAAGATGCAGATGCTAAGTTTGACCAGTATCTGAAAGAAAAAGCTGAAAAATTTCAGCTTGAGCTTAAGAAAATCAATGAAAAAGTTGAAAAAGACTGGAATAAACGTCATGATGCTGAATCTAAAGTGAATCAGAACAGAATAGCTAAGATTCAGGAAAAACGTAAAGTTGAACTTCAGGCAAAAACCAAAGCATCATCACCTTCTGACGAAAACGAAGCCGAAGAGCAGGAACAAATTCAGGAAGATTCGGAATAATATCTTTATTATTGCCGCTTAGCTGATGATAAGTACAGACGACTTGTTCCATGTTGGTTTTATTTCCAAAACACATGGTTATTCAGGCTATTTTTACTTATCGTTTGTGAGTTCGTTTTTCCCGTCAGATAAGTTAAAGGGTTTTGTTTTTCTCATGATTAATGAGAAAGCTGTGCCCTTTTACATTGAAAACTGTTTGGAATTAACGGATAAATATGCTTTAATAAAAATTGAAGATCTGAATACAAAAGAAGATATTGCTGCTTACAGCGGTCTTAAAGTTTATCTTGAAAAGAAATTATGGCAAGATTGTTTAAATCTGACTAATATCTCACCAACAGTTCTTACAGGCTTTAAGTTATTGGATGTTGACCATAAAATTGTGGGGACAGTTACAAATGTTACTGCATCGCCTGCTCATTATCTTCTCGAATTAAACAATGAGAGTTTAGTGCCGCTTCACAACGATTTGATTATCAGTATTGACGAAAATAATAAAACAATAATCATGGATTTACCGGAGGGCTTATTATGAAAGATGAAGTTTATTATCCGGGCGACAACATAGAATTCATAGATGATAATACCAAAGGTACTGTTGCAGGAATTATTAATAAAGAGCAGATACTGGTAAATATCGAAGGATTGGTAGTTCCTGTTTTTACTTCACAGATAGTTAAAACTGCCAGGAATGCAGATAGAGCATCGAGCCTTGAAGAGAAATACAACCTTATTTCACAAAAAAAAGGCATTGTTCCTGAAAAACTGAAAAATGAAATTAAGGTTTGTTTCCTCAACACCGGCAAAACCAACACTTACAGCATTATCATATGTAATGAAAGCTATCAGCACTTATTTTTCACCCTATATTTGCAAACAAATAATGAAATAACAGATAGCTGTAAGGCAGAGCTTTCACCCAATGCAAAAATTCTTACCCATAATCTGAGAATTGATGAAACCCATAATTATAATCTGAGTCTATGTTTTCTTCTTTATGAAGACCATCCGAAAGAGATTATAAAACCTACACAAATTGGTTTCATGGTAGATGAAAAACTAACAGCAAGAAAAAAAGAATTTGTTCCGGAACTCGGTAAAGAAGCAATTGTTGTTCGTATTCAAACGAAAAAAAAGCTTGATTTTAGCGGACAAAAAATTGAAAAAGAAGAAAAAGCATTGCCTAAAGAACAACATCAGGTCGAAAAACCCATTAATGTTATTGATTTGCATATCGAAAAAATATGTAAAGATTTTTCAAGAATGACCAGAACTGAAATGCTTGAATATCAGTTTAATCATTTTTTAAATGCATTAGAAAAAGGTTATGCCTTTGGCTTTTCAAAAATGACCTTCATACATGGCATAGGCACAAGTGTTCTGAAAAAACGCATTTACGAATACCTTAAAAAACAGGATTATATATCTGCTGTTTCAGAATCAGATGTTCATAAATATGGATTTGGAGCATTAGATGTTATTTTTAAAAAATAATTAAGATTATTCTCAATAATTTCTTTTATTTTGCATCAAATTTATTAGCATGTATAAAAACCTGTTCTTTTTATTTTTGTTGGTTCTCACCTGTTTTTCAGCTTTTTCGCAACAGTCTTACCGTGTTTACTTGCGCGATAAAGGAGAACAAAGCTTTAATCCCTATACATTTTTCGACCAAAAAGCCATTGAAAGACGTATCCGGGAAGAAATCCCAATTTATGATTACACCGACATTCCGGTATATCAACCCTATTTTAATTCAATTCAATCAATTGCCGACAGTGTTGGCATTACAAGTCGATGGTTCAATTTTGTTAAGGTTTATATTTCTACCAATCAACAACTTGAACAATTGAAATCTTTAGCCTTTGTTGCCTATCTTGAAGAATCCTTGCCAGTGCAAACTATACTCTGTGAGATTGATAATGAAAGCAATGATGATGAAATATTACTAAATCAGACAAAACGAATGGGTGCAGAGTATTTTGAGAAAAATAATATTGATGGCACAGGAATACGAATAGCTATTTTTGATGGTGGTTTTCCTGATGTCAATACTCATCCTGCATTTGAACACATCAGAAGTTCAGGAAGATTGATTAAAACTTTTGATTTTACAAAAAAGAAGGAAAATGTTTATTACAGCAGTTCTCATGGCCGGCAAACATTTGCCTGTGTTGGTGGATTTTATGAAAATAAAAAAATCGGGTTAGCTACAGGTGCTGAATATTTACTGGCTAAAACTGAAATTAATTCAGAACCATTTAAAGAGGAAGAGTGGTGGCTTGCAGCAGCTGAATGGGCCGACCAAAATGGTGCTGATATTATCAACAGCTCTTTGGGTTATGGCTATCAACGATACTTCACAAGCGATATGGATGGCAAAACCAGTCTGGTTGTAAAAGCTGCTTCAATGGCTGTAAAAAAAGGAATTTTAGTTGTAAACTCTGCCGGTAACGAAGCTGACGCTAAGTGGCAAGGAATAATTACCCCTGCTGATGGCGATTCAGTGCTGGCTGTTGGTGGCATTGACCCTTCATCTGATTATCACATCAGTTTTAGCTCTTATGGGCCTACTGCCGATAAAAGATTAAAACCCAATGTATGTGCTTACGGAAGTGTTACAACAGCTTCTTCTGATGGCCTCGGCAATGCACAGGGAACCTCATTTTCTTCTCCATTAGTAGCTGGCTTTGCTGCCTGCGCCTGGCAAACAAATCCTAATTTGAAAGTAATGGAATTATTCCGGGAAATTGAAAAGTCAGGTCATTTATATCCCTATTTCGATTATGCTCATGGATATGGTGTTCCTCAGGCAGCATATTTTACCAACAATATTGGAGAAATAGTCGAAACTTTTGAAATTATTGACTCCTCCGACATTTATTATGTCAGGATAAAACCTGCCCGATTTAATAATACCGACTGGCTGCAAGATATGAATCTTCTCTATTATCATCATTCTGAAAAAAATGGTGTGATAACATATTCCGAAATTATCAAAGTCAATGAATTGATTCCATTTTCATTTCCAGCCTATTCCGAAGGCCATGAGGTCAGAATTCATTTCAGAGGTTATACAAAAATTATAAAATTTTAAGTTATGAAAAAATACATATTAGCTTTAGCTTTTATTCTCCTGATTTTCAACTCTTTCAGCCAGGAACGGGTTTTTAGCCTTCAAACTATTGACTTTAGTAGAAAAGGCAATTTTGGCCCGAATTTGAAAAATTATACTCAATTTGGAATGAACATAGGAGTTTTGTTTTCTAATGGAAATAACTATTTACCTTTAAAACAAGGTAATGCCAGTTTTATAGATTTTAATTTTCGTTACAAAAGACGCTTAAATAACTTACTATCAACAGGTTTCGATATTTTTTACTCAGGCAGGAGTTATGAATTAAAACAATTTGCAGGAAAAACCTTCCCTGACACTATTTCCTATTTTAAAGAGTATCTGAATGCAAGCGATTTAGGCTCGGGTATATATTTACGAATAAACTTCAACAAAAAAAGAGGTAATTATTTAGGTGAATTTCTCGACCTTGGTGTTTCAGGAGCTTATGTTTTTAGTTTTACGCAAAGTACAATTATTAAACAAGACAATAAAAAAATTAAATCAAGTGCGAGAGGCTTTGACTTTTATGAAATATTTCATTATGGTATTTATTGCAGGTTAGGCTCTCAAAAACAGGCATTTATTTTTAAATACCGTCTTAGTCCACTATTCAAGTCTTCATTTAACTATCCTGATTTACCGCCATTTGGTATTGGTTATGAAATAAGCTTTTAATTCAATGCATCATAGCGAAAATATTAATCCGGCACCAGTTTGTTTATTTGTTTATAACAGACCTGAGCATACATTAAAAACACTGAACAGTTTAAAAAAATGCCGCTTAGCCAACAAAAGCCGCTTGTATATTTTTGCTGACGGACTAAAACATGGAGGCAGTATTGATTGCATTTTAAACATAGAAAAAGTCCGTAATATTATTAAAAGCGAAAAATGGTGTGAAAGTGTTGAAATCATTGAAAGTGAACGGAACAAAGGTTTAGCAAAATCTATCATCGAAGGTGTTACATACGTTATCAACCGCTACGAAAAAGTTATTGTTCTGGAGGATGACCTCGAGCTTTCTGAAGGTTTTCTTGAATACATGAACAACGCTCTGAACTATTACGAAAACAATGAAAAGGTGATGCATATTGCCGGTTTTACACCTCCATTAAATTTCAAATTACCGGAAACCTATTTTTTCCATGTACCGACATGCTGGGGTTGGGCAAGCTGGAAACGTGCCTGGGACCATTTTAATCCATCAGCCACTCAGCTTTTGCCATTGGTAAAACAAAAAGGATTACAAAAATTCGATATTATGCACAGTGTAAATTACTACCGGATGCTGAAAAAAAATTCGAAAGGATATGTAAATTCCTGGTTTATCAGGTGGTATGCCAGTATTTATCTGCTTGACGGACTATGTCTTCATCCGGGAAAATCACTGGTCAATAATACAGGGATTGACCGTAGCGGAGTAAATTCTTATCGTTCCAATGTTTTTGATCAAACAACTACTCAACAGGTATGCATTTCAGAAATAAAATATGAAATCAGAAAAGATGTTTTACGTGCCTACTTCCGCTTTAATTTTAAGGTAAAAATGGTGCATTTGCCTGAGTATATCTGGCGTTTACTGACCAATCGGATAAAAACATAAATTTGGAATACTCACAACCCTTCATATCGGTCATAACAGTTGTTTTTAATGCGGAAAAACACATCGAGAGAACTCTGTTAAGCATTATTAATCAATTCAATGTAAATGTTGAGTATATTATTGTTGATGGAGCTTCAACCGACAATACACCGAAGATTATTGAAAAATACAAATCGCATATAAAGGTGTATTTAAGCGAACCCGACAAAGGGCTTTACGATGCCATGAATAAAGGGCTGAAACTGGCCTCAGGTAAATATGTCTGGTTTATCAATGCTGGAGATGAGATAGCAGGTCAGCAAACTATTGACAAGTTATTACCATTTGATGGCAAAGATATATTATATAGCGACACCATAGTTATTGATGAAAATGCAGAAGAACTAGGTCTCTTAAGCCAACTGACACACAACAATGCCCCTGATAATCTTAATTGGAAAATGATGAAAAAAGGTATGGTTGTTTGCCATCAAAGTTTTATAGTTAAAAAAGAAATGGCTCCTTTCTTTGATACAAAGTACCGCTTAAGTTCTGACATAAACTGGGTAATTGAGTGCCTGAAAAAAGCAAAAAACACACAAAAAGTCAACACTCCCTTGTCGAAATTCATGCGTGCAGGTTTGTCCAAACAAAAAATAAATCAGGCCATGAAAGAAAGATATTTTATCCTTAAATATCATTTTGGCTTTTGGCCAAATTTAGTAAATCATCTGTTTTTAGTATTCCGTTTTCTCAGCTCAGGCAGAAAAAGCAAGCTTTCATAAGCCTTTACCTGAATTTTCAAAAGAGAAAATTATTTCCCCTTTTTTAATATCCCAACTTTCCGTTTGAAAAGCAATTCCTAAAGCTTTTCCGGCAGGAAACTGATTTAACTGTCCAGTCAATTCATTTGCCAGATAAGCTATGAGAGGATTATGACCAACTATCAAAACTGAATTTTTATCTTCAAAACAATTTTTAAGCAATCCGATAATATCATCTTTATCATAGAATTCGTACAGGAATTGTTCATAATGAATTTCATTTACCGGATACGATAATTTTGATGCGATAATTTCAGCTGTATTTCTGGTTCTTTGTGCCGGACTTGATACAATCTGGTCAGGAAAAAATTCTTTAGTTCTCATGAAATTTGTCAAAGAATCAACATCTTTCCTGCCCCTTTCAGTTAAATTACGCATGAAATCTGTGCTACCTGATTTTTGAGTTTCAGGTTCAGCATGACGCATTAAAACCAGTGTTTTCATCAATTAATATTTTATTTCTTTAACCGGAATCCAGTGTTTTTCTTTGAAGTTGATAATTCTATCTTCAACAATCATAAGTCCTTCTGCTTCAAGCAGTTTTTGCATTAAATCGGGTGTTTGAAAATGCATTTTACCGGTAAGCAATCCGTTTCGGTTAACAACACGATGAGCCGGAACAGGCGGAAAAACCGAATGAGAAGCATTCATTGCCCATCCAACCATTCGTGCTGAGCCTTTACTACCGATAAATTCTGCAATATCGCCATAGGTAGTTACCTTTCCGGCTGGTATTAACCTAACAAGCTCGTAAACCTTATCAAAAAATGATTGATTTGTATTTTCCAATTTCATTTAGTCAAAAAAAAGGTTGCCAATAAATTGACAACCTTCTGTTATTTGTTTTAACAACTATTTTTCAGGCATTAAAGTAAGCTGAATAACATGTTTGTCGCTGAAATAAACTTTCAGTATATTCATTAAATCGTTGTTGGTGAAACTTTGAACAACTGCTTCATAGCGTTGAAAATCACTGAAATTCAATTCGTTATAGTAATAATTATTCATGGTGGAAAGCCAGAAACGGTTTTCCCTCAAATTAACTTCCCTGCTTCTCATCAGCGTTTCTTTGACCTTATTAATATTTATTTCTGTTGAGCCTTCTTTTTTCATTCTTTCAATTTCCTGATAGACTAAGGCAGTCAGCTTTTCAGCATTATCGGGTGAACAACCAAAATAAACATAAAGGTTTACACCTGGTTTTGGATACTTTTTCTGGCTTAACCCTACCTGAATACCATAAGTACCCGACTGGTCTTCACGAATAATCTCTCTCAGTGTAATGTTTAAAATTTCCTTGGCCATATCAAGTTTAATTCTGGTTTCGAACGAATAATCAAAATCTGCAGGAAAACTGATATAAACTGTTGATTTTTGTTCCTTACCTCTGTAAATTGTTCTTTTGGTAACACCTGCCGGCTCCTTAACACCTAAATCAACAAAGTTTTCTTTTTTATTAACCGACTTAATTCCACCAATGTATTGCTCAATTAAAGGTTTTGCTTTTTCAATATCAATATTTCCAACAAAGAAAAACACGAAATCGGAAGCATTACTAAACCTTTCTTTGAATATTTCCATGATACGATCGTGATTTGATTTCGAAATATCACTGATGGTCATTGGCATAAAACGTTGGTGGTAATTGTTTAATATAGCAGTCATCGAATCGCTGAAAACATCCTCGGGATCAGCACCTTTGTTTTTCAGCATTTCATTTTGGGAGGTAATAAAATTATTGTATGCTTTCGGGTCTTTGCGAGCCGCAGTAAAGTACAAATAAGTTAGCTGAAGCATAGTTTCAAAATCAGCAGGTACACAATTGCCGATAAAACCTTCGTCAAGCAAATTGATATATGGGCTTACAGAAACTACTTTTCCGGCAAGCAATTTTTGCAAATCTGTATTTTCAAATTCTGCCAATCCACTCATTTCAACTACATCTGCAGCAAATTCTGCTGAAATTGCATCATTATCTCCATAAAGCGATTGGCCACCTTTACTATAAGCACGCATTAAAATTTCATCGTTTTTAAAATCGGTTTTTTTAATCACCACACGGGCTCCATTTGCCAGTGTATATTCTGTTGCTTCCAATTCTTTGATTGGTTTTTCCGATACAATTTTTGAAGGAGCTGGCAGATCAGAAATTAATGGTTTATCTATCACTTTATCAATATATGGTGTAATATTTTTATTGGCTTTAACTGCTTTTATAGCATTCAACACCTCTTTTTCTTTAGGTAATTTAACATCTTTCTTTTCAGGAAACATCATAACTACCACCATATTTTTTTCTGTATAAAGTTCATTAGCCAGTTTATTGACTTCTTCGAGTGTAATGCTTGGTAAAAATTGTTTATACATTTCATATTCGGCTTCAATTCCCGGAATAGGTTCATTCGAGAGATAATTTCGTTGAAACTCTCCTGCCAGATTTACAGAGCGTTGCTGATTACGTTCATTGTACATTTTTTCCATAGATTTCATCAGTTCCTGTTTCTGACGCTCAAGTTCGGTAGCGGTAAACCCATGTCTGATTACTCTTTCATTTTCAGTAAGCAATGTATTAAGTGTGGCAATTGCCTGATTGTTTTTTGCCATACCAATTAAACCATAAACATCTTTTGAACGCACAAAGGGTGAATTAAAAACTCCACCGTACAGCAAGGGAGGATTTTCACTCTGAACCACTTCATTTATTCTGTTGTTGAGCATTGAAGTATAAAGCGAGTTGACCAAATTATCGCGATAGCTTTGAAATGTGCCCTGTGGTTTGGGTTCATGTTTTATCATTACCTGAACTAAACTGTAAGGCCATTCTTTATCCGACACTATACTGACAAAAGGTTTATCGTGTTCAGGAACCGGATACAATTCACGCTTACGAGCATTGTTCACAGCAGGCGCAGTGCTAAAATATTTTTTAATTAACTCTACAATTGCTTCCGATTGAAAATCACCAACTGCTATTACAGCCATCAAATCGGGACGATACCAATCTTTATAAAACCTTTTATAAGTTTCAAAAGGAGCATTTTCAAAAATCGCAGGTTCTCCAATTACCATGCGTTTTGCATAACGACTATTATAAAAAAGTACAGGATAAAACTCTCTACCCATGCGTTCCTGTGCCCCCTGACCTAATCGCCATTCTTCTTTAATAACACCTCTTTCTTTAACAATTTCTTCATCTTCAAAACTTAAATTAAATGCCCAGTCGGAAAGTATCTGAAAACCGGTATCAATAACTTCTGTTTTGTCCAAAGGAATAGTAAGCATATAAACAGTTTCATCAAAACTGGTATAAGCATTCAGTTCGGCACCGAATTTCATTCCGATAGATTCAAGAAAATTAATTAATTCATGTTTTTTAAAGTTTTTTGTTCCGTTAAAAGCCATGTGTTCTACAAAATGAGCTAAACCCAACTGGTCGTCATCTTCCTGCAAAGAACCAGCATTGACAACTAAACGTAGTTCTGCCCTGTTTTTGGGAAATGAATTTTCTTTAACATAATACATGATACCATTTGGCAATTGCCCTGTAATGATTTCAGGATCTTTAGGAATAGCCTGATTCAGGTTTGATGGTATTAGAAACGGTTGACTGAAAAGTGATAATGTCATTACCGATAAGGTGAACATTAAAATCAAGTTCTTTTTCATAAATTTCAATAATTTTAGACGATTTTTTTAAAGCTGCAAAGGTAAAAATATTATTCTGAAATAATAATATAATTTGATTTAATCTCCTGCATTTGTATTTTTTTTTAAAGGCTTGTATGGCAAAATCAAAGGTAACTACTATCCTGCTGGCACTTATACTTATACAATCACCATCAGCCGAGCAAATGGAAGGGGTAAAAGGTACAGCGGGTCGGTGCAGGTTGTGAGGTAGGTGTGATAATGCAGTGAAGCAATAAGTATTTTCGGTTTCTTTTTTATCTAACCTAACAAAGAATAAGCATTCTCAATACAACGACATATCAAAACGCTTTCTGTATTTTTTAACGGCAGGATGCTCATTACCTAAAATCGAAAACAAGGCAATACTTACTTTCCGGGCTTGCTGGTCCATATATTCCTTATTGTTGATGATAGATGAGATTAGCAATTCAAAGGCATTTTCATAATCTGCATTTTTAATAAATTCCTTTGCCGATAAAAGATTTTCCTTAACTGTTGAATCCGGGAAATCATCACTATCTGTCAGTATAAAATTGCTGAAATCACGAATAGATTCTGAAATCAGAAAAAAAGGCGAATCGGCCTGAATATCTTTGATTAAATTATTTGCTTTCTGACTGTCCTGAAGTACTATCAATCGGGCTAATAAAACCTTGGCTTCCACTAATTTGGGTGCCATTGAAATCAATTTATCAAGTTTTTTGATTATTTCTTCGTTTATACCATAAGTAATCAGACCTTTAATTTTTTCGAGCTCTTCCTTATTTTTATCAGGTAAATGTTGTTCTAAAAATTTCTCAACAGCTGTTTTGGGCAGAGCTCCTGTAAACTCGGCTGTAACCTTCCCTTTTACCATCAGCTTTACTGCCGGAATGCCTCTGATACTGTACTGAACAGCAATATCCTGCATTTTTTCAGTATCAACTTTTGCCAGTTTAAATTTCGAAGTGTTTTCTTCTGCCACTTTTTCCAGCACAGGGCCTAATAATCTGCATGGCTGGCACCAGGCTGCCCAAAAATCAATCAAAACAGGGACATTAAAACTCTCTTCTACCACTTCTTTTTGAAAATCACTCACATCATATTTTGCTGACATAACCACTCATTTTATTTGCCAGATAAGCTAAAATCATGCAACACGCTATATTCCGCTCCTTCTGACAATAATTCCGATTTCATGAGTCTGATTGTTTTTACTTTTAAAAAAACCGGCTTTTGAACAGTTGAATCAACATTTTCCAAGCTTGCACCTTTTGTTTTTAATCGTGATAGTGTAATATGTGGAATTGCCTTTTTATTGGTTTTCAATTGAATGTTAAGTGAATTTTTGACAATAAATTCTTTTGCAATTTTTTCAGTTTTGTTTACAAATTGCTCAAATTGATTATTATCATGAAACTTAGCCCATATCATAGAAGGATGTTTATAAGGAAACAAGGTAAATTTTTCAAATTCAAGTTCAAATACCGGAAAAGCAGAAATCTCATTGCTAAGAGCAGAAACAAACATTTCAATTTTTTCAACCGGAAAATTACCGATAAACAGTGTTGTAATGTGCCAGTTTTCTTCCTTTATCCATTTAATTCCTGAATTATTTAGATTCTGAATAAACATCTGACACGACTCCCGGATTTCAGTATTAATCGGAATTGCAATAAAAATACGGTAATGCTCCATGATTTTATTTTTAACAAAATTACTACTAGGATTTTATTACATAATAATTGAGATTACTCAAGCAACCGATTTCTTAACTTATTTTTTACTTTAACATACTATTTTTGCAGAAAAATAAAAGTATTCATCATGAGAGTTTTATCATTCCTATTGTCAGTCATTTTTATTGTAAATCTAATATTGCTTAGTTGTTCGCCTGATCAAAAATATTTTCCCGACAACCATTGGATAATTGAACCGGGCAGCCAGCCAATGATCATTGCTCATGGAGGAGCCAAACTCTTGTTTCCTGAAAACACCATACTGGCATTTGACAGTGCTGTGGCTATGGGTGTTGATGTACTTGAAATGGATTTAAGACTAACAAAAGATGAAATTATAGTTACACATCACGATATGGAAATTGACAGCACCAGTAATGGTAATGGAAATATCAAGGATATAACTTACAACGAATTAAAAAACTTAAATTTTGCTTACCGCTTTAAAGCTTTGGACAATACTTATCCTTATCAGGCAATTCAGGTTGAAATAGCTACTTTGGAAGATTTATTTAAAAAATATCCTACAACTAAAATGATTATTGAAATTAAAGA
>Ga0209835_1000327_pt1 | contig 32318 bp, 28 predicted proteins | sample LakKivwa52mmetaG_FD_184138 | JGI IMG/M metagenome (GOLD analysis project Ga0209835, IMG submission 184138) | Anoxic lake water microbial communities from Lake Kivu, Rwanda to study Microbial Dark Matter (Phase II) - Lake Kivu water 52m metaG... | ecosystem: Environmental > Aquatic > Freshwater >... | reverse complement strand
CTTACTCCTCCTTTTTCCCCCGAGTCACAGAATTCTGCTATCCCTGAAAACGCTCTCCCTGTAGTATGCACCCCTGGCACCGTAACTTCTTCCCAACGACTATGGCGCTGTATATTTTTCACGCCTTCATCCTCTCGCTCACCCTCCAGGCCCCATTAGTGTCTGAATTGCAGAATCTTCAATATTTTGTTTGCTAATTCAAGAAGTCGGATGTATTTATAGAAGTTTGGTGGGGAAAAGGTGATTTGCATTGAGACAGACTGGATTAGACCGTATGACACGAAATAAAAAGGATGGTCCATTGCAGATCTGCCTCCTGACGTACCGCGGCAATCCTACCTGCGGCGGTCAGGGGATTTACATCAAGTACCTGAGCGAGGCGCTCAAATGCCTCGGACATCAAGTCGATGTCCTATCCGGGCCTCCTTATCCGGTGCTCGCGGATGGAATACCACTCCACAAGCTCCCTGGTCTGGATCTCTATAATCCCGACCATCTTTTCAAGGTTAGAGATATTCGTGAGCTTGCCTCACCGGTGAATCAGTTTGAATTCATCAGCATGTGTGCGGGAGGTTTTCCGGAGCCGTTCACGTTTGGAATCAGGGCCAGAAGATACCTGAGTAAAAGCGATAAGAGATACGACATTATCCATGATAACCAGAGCCTTTCATACGGTCTCCTCGGAATCGCCTCGATGGGATTCCCAACGGTAACCACCATTCACCATCCGATCACAGTGGATCGGGACACGGAGATCCGCGAAGCGGGGTCCTTGCTGGGGAAATTGAAGGTGCGTCGCTGGTATGCTTTTTTAGCTATGCAGAAAAGGGTTTCCCGACGTCTTTCCCACATCATCACCGTTTCGATCTGTTCGCAAAAAGACATCAGCCGGGCCTTCCGGATTTTACCGCAGCGGTTCCGTGTCGTTCCGAACGGAATCAATACCGACTATTTCTATCCGCTCAAGGGCATCAAACGGGCTCAAAATCAACTCCTAGTCACCAGCAGCGCCGATACCCCCCTGAAAGGGCTTCGCTATCTTCTTGAGGCAGTTGCAGCTATTCGGAAAGAGAGGGAGATCAGTGTCATGGTGATCGGTAAACCGAAAAAGGATGGGGTGATCGAACAACTTGTCCGCGATCTGGCTCTCGGGGATGCCGTCACGTTCACCGGTCGAATCGAACACGAAGATTTTGCCCGGCGCTATGCAGAGACGACCATGGCAGTCATCCCTTCCCTCTATGAGGGGTTCGGCATGCCAGCCGGAGAAGCCATGGCGTGCGGAGTGCCGGTAGTCAGTACATCGGGGGGCGCACTTCCCGAAGTGGTGGGAGACGCCGGTATTCTGGTGCCTCCCGCCGATTCCGGGGCTCTCCGGAATGCCATTGTCGGACTGCTCGATGATCCAGAACGACGAAAGCGTATGGGGAAGGCAGGACTCGAGAGGGTTGCCAATTCACTGACCTGGCGCCATGCGGCGGAGAAGACCGTTTCGGTTTACCGGGAGGCGATCGATGCTCACCGTTGACTTTCGGGAGGTTTCTCTGAAGGCCGGGATTCGCGTCCTCGATGCGGGTTGTGGAGATGGCCGCCACCTCTGCGAGGCCTTTAGGACTTCGGGGGTGAACTGTGTCGGTGTGGATCTGAAATGGGACGATCTATGCAAAACGAAAGGATTTCTCTCTCTGATGGACCGTGAAAAGGTCGGCGGCTGGACCGTGGCACTTGCCGATGTGACCAGGCTTCCATTTTCAGATAGCTGCTTTGATCTGGTGATCTGTTCCGAGGTTCTGGAGCATGTAACCGACAACAAGATGGCGATTGCAGAGCTGCTTCGCGTCTTGAAGCCTTCGGGCGATCTGATCGTCACGGTGCCCCGATTTCTGCCGGAACGGATCTGCTGGGCGCTTTCCAAGGCCTATCACTGCGAACCGGGCGGTCATATTCGGATCTACACGAAAGGAGCCCTGCTGAACCTGTTGAAAGAGGCAGGCGCAGTCTGCCGGCGGATCCGCTACCGGCATGGCTTGCACGCCCCTTACTGGTGGCTCCGATGCCTCGTGGGACATAAAAATGAAAGCTTCCCGCTGGTCCGGGCGTACCGAAAATTCCTCGAATGGGACATCATCCACAATTCCTTGCTGGCAGCGCTATTGGACCGTATGCTGAATCCTCTGATCGGCAAGAGCATCATCTTCTACCTCAAAAAAGGATACCGCTGATGGAACCCAACCTCTCTCAAAGCCTTGCAGTTTCATCCACTGATGTCGCATTGATGGCAGATTTCATCACCGGACTGCAGAAGACAAATGGCGAAATCCCCTGGTCAAAAGGAGGAAAGACGGACCCTTGGGATCATATAGAAAGCGCCATGGGCCTCAGCGTGGCCGGCTGCCACCAGGAGGCGAAACATGCCTATGCGTGGCTGGCCTCCACCCAGTTCCCGGACGGAAGCTGGTGGTCGGCGACCCATGAAGGGGCGCCGCTGGATACCACGAAAGACAGCAACTTCTCCTCCTACATCGCGGTGGGGGTCTATCATCATTTCCTGATTACCGGTGATATTGGTTTCCTGAGGCGTCTCTGGCCTGCGCTGAAAGCGGGTGTCAATTACGCCGTCGGACTTCAGGCGGATACCGGAGAGATCCACTGGGCGAGAAACGGCGAGGGGATCGTCGATCGCATGGCTCTTCTGACCGGTTCCTGTTCGGTCTATATGAGTCTCAAGTGCGCGATTGCCATTGCAGAGGTCCTGGGAAAGCGCCGTTCACACTGGAAAGTCGCACTGAGCAAGTTGGGGGAGGCGATCCGCTGCCGTCCCAACCTGTTTAATATGATGAAATCGCGCTATTCGATGGACTGGTATTATCCTGTTCTTTGCGGGGCCATCACGGGCGATGAAGCCCGGAAGCGGATCGATCGGTTCTGGGATAAATTTGTCGTGCCCGGCTGGGGGGTTCGCTGTGTCAGCGATCGTCCATGGGTAACGACCGCAGAGGCCTCCGAATTGGTTCTTACACTCATGGCGATCGGGGATCATGAGCGGGCGGCCATCGTATTCGGCTGGGTCTGCGACAAGAGCTATGACGATGGATCCTACTGGATGGGGGTGACGTTTCCGGACGGTGTTATCTGGCCGGAAGAAAGAACCTCCTGGACGACGGCGGCTGTCCTTCTGGCCCACGATGCCATTCATGCCATTACACCTGCGAGCCGACTCTTCGATCACCGGTTCTGGGAGCGTAATGGAATAGTCGAGAAAGGAACAGGGAATTTTTCTCCATGTCCGTCTGATTTCCTAAAAAAGCCCTCATTGCAAACATTTTGAGGTATAGCGCTTGCGGAGAGATCATCGTCCTTATATCCTCAAACGGATCGACCTCAATTTTCAGAGGTGGTATGCAGACCATTTTCTCCGGCCGCAGTTTGAGCATCTGGGCCGGGGGTGCAGCTTCATGAAACCCTGGCATGTCGAGGTCTTCGGGGGGCCGGTTTCGCTTGGCGATTATGCCACGGTGATAGCCACGCCCGACCGTAAGGTCCGGATCACCGTCTGGTCTGATCTGCGGGAGAGTGGAAAGATCGGGATCGGAAGCTTCGCCCTGATCTGTCCAGGGGTGCGGATCAGCGCCGCAACGGAGATCGTCATCGGAGAGAGTTGCATGCTTGCCCACGGGGTTTTTATCACCGATTCGGACTGGCACGGCGTATACGACCGCAGCCTGCCCATCGGCAGTACGGCCCCGGTCAGGATTGGGAACAATGCCTGGATAGGAGACAGCGCCATCGTCTGCAAAGGGGTCCGAATCGGAGAAAACAGCATCATCGGTGCCGGCGCCGTCGTTGTCCGGGATATTCCCGCCAATGTCGTGGCGGCGGGAAATCCGGCCGCTGTATTGAAGACCCTTGAGCCGGGGAGACCTTTGAAAACACGCGCCGATTGGCTTGCCGATCCCGGGAAACTTGCCGCCCAATTCGATCTGATCGACCGTCACTTTATGGAGAGAAACACGTGGACAGGGTGGATCCGCTCGCTCATCCAACCCCACAGGGGTGATTGACCGGAGAGAAGACCCGAACCCTGCATTCGAAGTTACGTTGGAATTACGCCCATGAAGGTCGCGATCATCGTACCGCCATATCCGCTGGAAGAGGCGCCTGCTCCGCCGCTCGGTGTGACTTATGTGGCTGCTGCGTTTGAGCAGGCAGGCGCCGAAGTACAAATCCTTGATTATCTCGTCAGCGGTTATACCCCTGAAAAAATGAGAGCCCAATTGGACGAATTTCAACCGGACGTCATCGGTTCCACCTCTGTGACACTGAATTTCCCGGGCGCCGCCGAGATCGTCTCCACGGCCAAACGGCATCGTCCCTCCCTGATCACCATGATGGGGGGTCCCCACGTCTCATTTGCCGCCGCAAAAACCCTCGATGGCTATCCAGGGATCGACCTCATTGTGAGGGGGGAAGGGGAGAGGACCATCGCCGAACTCATGGCAGAGGGGATGAATCCTTCGGCCTGGGAGAAGATCCGGGGGCTCGCTTTCCGCCGTAACGGCGAGACCGTCATGACCGAACCCCAACCCTTCATCGAGGATCTGGACACCCTGCCGCTTCCCGCCCGTCATCTCCTTCCATTGTCGCGCTATCAGGCTCTCGGCTATTCGATCAGCATCATCACGAGCCGAGGCTGTCCTTACTCCTGCATCTTCTGCCTGGGGCGCCGGATGGTGGGGCGCCGGGTCCGTCTTCGTTCGGCCTCGCTCGTCGTTGATGAAATTGAACAGATCCTCGCTTACGGGATCGACCGGATCAATGTAGCGGACGATCTATTTGTTTCCCACAGCGGCAGGGTTAAGGGGGTCTGTAACGAGATCCTCCGGCGGGGGATCCGGTTTAGCTGGAGCGCTTTTGCAAGGGTGAATACAGTGGACCGCGAAACATTGAAGCTGATGCGGGAAGCGGGATGCGACAGCGTCAGTTTCGGAGTGGAGACGGGTAATTCCGGTCTGCTCAAAGTTATCCGAAAGGGGATCACCCGGGAGCAGGTGAGAGAGGCGGTTTCGCTCTGCGGGGAGACCGGCATCATCGCCCATACCTCCTTCATTATCGGGCTTCCCGGAGAGACACCCGAGACCCTGAAAGAAACCGGAGAGTTTGCCGCCAGTCTCGGATCCCTTTACGGTTATCACTTCCTGGCCCCCTTTCCGGGTACGACGGTCCGCGAGAAAGTGGAGCGGTACGACCTGGAAATCCTGACCGACGACTGGGCACGTTACGATGCAAACAGGGCCATCGTAAAAACATCCCGTCTCACCCCGGAGGAAATGGATCGTTTCGTCGCGGAGTTCGAGTCAACCATCGATGCGGCCTGGCAGGAGATGGTCCTCGCCTACCACGAGAAGAGGAATCCACCGGGCATCGACCTCCAGGTTGAGGGTCATTTCCGGATGAATCTCGTTTACCGTCTCCTCGCCGAGGATCTGATCGAGAAGATGGGTGTTACTGACCTCTCTTCGTCCAGGATCGATAGCGGGAGCAGGGAGGCATCTTTGGGGGTGGTCTGCCGGAGGATCGAAGAGGTTACCGGCGTAAACGGAGAGCTGGTCCGGAAAACCCTTTGCAGTCTTGCCGACTCCGGGTTTATCAAAGCTCAGTTTACGGAGAAAGTAGTGGATTGGTACTGGACCCATAATCGACACGTCGAGCGCGTGACGAAAATCCCGGGATCAGATCCCCGGATGGCCCCGGCGCTTTTGTGATTCATCGGTTGAACATCCGGCGGCCACCCGTTTAAGCACCCCTAGAGTCCGGATCATCGGGAGCTCGAGAAAAAGACCGGAAGCGAGGGCCAGATTGTAGATGCACAGGGGGGCTTGCCCGCCTTGCACCGGATCTGAAAAGATATCATGGATGAGAAGGTAGCCGCCGGGAACAAGGTGTGAGACCCAACAGTTGTAATCGGTGAAAACCTCGTCGATCGAGTGACCGCCGTCGATAAAGATCAGGCTTAAAGGGGTTCTCCAGAAACGGGCGACGACCTCGGAACGGGCGACAATGGGAACCACCGTATCTTCGAGGGAGAGCTCACGGATGGTTTTCCAAAATAGCGGAAATGTGTTGATTCGTCCCGTTTCCGGGTCCATGAGCTCCGGGTCATAATACTCCTGACCGGGTTGCTGCTCTTCCGATCCCCGATGGTGATCGATCGAGAAGAGAATTCCCCCCGTTTCCCTGCACCCGAGTCCGAGATAAGCAGCGGAACAACCGCAGTAACTGCCGATCTCCAGGCAGGGTCCAAGACGCGTGGCGTCCCGGGCCAGTTCGTATAGAGACTCGGCCTCTTCATCAGACAGGAATCCTTTGAAAAACTTCCCCTGTAACTCATCGATGGTCATTCACCTGCACTCCTTACATATGGATTTCCACATATACAATCCCGATGAAAAAGGCAAGCGCCATAAATTCTCCTTGACAGTATCAACATATGGTAGTATAGACACACACAACCACAATATGTAGCGTTCATCCGGGAATCAGGGTTCAGCCAATCAAGCCGAGGAAAAGGATTATTACATGCATTCAAAAATCAAAAAGAGGGACGGCCGTTTGGTCAAATTTAATGCGGAAAAGATTACCAATGCCATTGCCAAGGCAGGAGCGGCAACCGGCGATTTCGACTCCACCGTTTCAAAAATGCTCACCATCAAGGTTCTGAGCCTGGCTGAGAAGGTCTTTGACAACCGGATCATCACCGTCGAAGAGATCCAGGACATAGTGGAAGAGATCCTCCTCTCTTCACCTTATCGGAAAACAGCAAAAGCCTATATTATCTATCGCGATCAGCACGCCCGCCTGAGGGAGATCACCGACCGGATGGAAGTGGATCTGGTTGATCAATATTTAAAGAAGATGGATTGGAAGATAAATGAAAACAGTAATATGGATTATTCTCTCCAAGGGTTGAACAACTATATTTCTTCAGAGGTCAGCAAGGTCTACTGGTTGAACGAAATCTATTCTCCCGAAATCCGCAAGGTACACACGGAAGGGGATTTTCACATCCATGATCTGAGCCTGCTTTCGGTGTACTGCGTCGGGTGGGATCTCTTTGATCTGCTTATGGAGGGATTCAGGGGTGTTTCTGGGAAAGTGGAAAGCAAACCAGCCAGGCATCTTCGCAGCGCCCTGGGGCAGGTGGTAAATTTCTTCTATACTCTCCAGGGAGAGGCGGCCGGAGCGCAGGCCTTTTCAAACTTTGACACCCTGCTCGCCCCTTTCATCCGTTATGATAAACTGACCTATCCGGAGATCCGGCAGGCGCTGCAGGAATTTATCTTCAACATCAATGTTCCCACAAGGGTCGGTTTTCAAACGCCTTTTACCAACGTTACGCTCGATATTCATGTCCCTGGCTATTATACGGACAGGAATGTCATCGTCGGAGGCAAGCCGCAGAAGGAGACATATGGGGATTTTCAGGAAGAGATGAACCTCTTCAACAAGGCGTTTCTCGAGGTTATGGCGGAAGGAGACGCCAAAGGGCGCGTTTTTACCTTCCCTATCCCTACTTACAGCATCACGAAACATTTCAACTGGGATGATCCGAAACTCGAAGGGTTGTGGGAAATGACGGCAAAATACGGGGTCCCCTATTTTTCCAATTTCATCAATTCGGATATGAATCCGGAGGACGCCCGAAGCATGTGCTGTCGCCTGCGGATCGACAACCGGGAACTCCAGAAGCGGGGCGGAGGGCTCTTTGGCTCCAACCCTTTGACCGGATCCATCGGCGTCATCACGATCAATATGCCCAGGATCGGTTATCTGGCCGATACGGAAGAGGCATTTATGGAACGTCTCGAAAAACTGATGATGACGGCAAAAGAGAGTCTCGAGATCAAAAGGAAAGTTCTTGAGAAATTTACCGACGGGAACCTCTACCCGTATACACGATACTACCTGCGCAGCGTCAAGGAGAGATTCAACGAATACTGGAAGAATCATTTTTCCACGATCGGCCTCGTCGGGATGAACGAGGCCTGTCTCAATCTCCTGGGAAGGAACATTGCCACAGCGGAAGGGCAGAATTTTTCCAAGACAGTCCTTGGCTTTATGCGCGATCGTTTGATCCTGTTCCAGCAGGAAACGGGAAACAACTACAATCTCGAATCAACACCGGCAGAAGGGACCTCCTACCGCCTGGCACGCAGCGACAAGAGGAAATACCCGGATATTGTCTGTGCCAATGAGGAAAATTACCGGAAGATCAAGGCCGAACCGTTCTATACGAACTCCACCCAGCTTCCTGTTAATTTTACCGATGACGTCTTTGAAGCCCTCGATCTGCAGGATGATATCCAGACAAAATATACGGGCGGAACGGTTTTCCATACCTATGCGGGAGAGCGGATTTCCGATCCTGACGCGGTTAAGACCCTCGTAAGAAAAATTTGCGAAAATTATCACCTCCCCTATCTCACCTTCACACCGACCTTCAGCATCTGTCCGTCGCACGGTTATCTGAAAGGCGAAAGCGAAACCTGTCCGACCTGCCAGGAACAGTGCGAGGTCTACTCTCGGGTGGTCGGCTATCTCCGACCGGTCAAGCAGTGGAATATGGGAAAGAAGGAAGAATTCAAACTGCGAAGGGTATACAACTTCTGAAGATGATGATCGGAGGACTACAGCGGGTATCTCTCATCGACTATCCCGGAAAGATCGGCGCTGTCATTTTTACCCAGGGGTGCAACTTCCGCTGCCCCTATTGTCATAATCCGGAACTGGTTGATCCGAATCGGTACGGACCGATCATCCCGAAGGATGACGTTCTTTCCTTCCTGGATAAACGCAAGGGAAAGCTGGAGGCGGTGACTGTGACCGGCGGAGAACCGACGCTCCAGCCGGATCTGGAGACCTTTCTGGAAGAGTGTAGAAAAAGGGGGTATCTTATCAAGCTGGATACCAACGGATCGAAACCCGATGTCCTGGAAAAAGTGATCCGCAAGCGACTGGTAGACTATCTGGCCATGGATATCAAAGGGCCGCTCAGGAGATACAGGCAGATCACATCGGCCGAAGTCGGTACATCCGAGATCAGAAGAAGCATCGAACTCATTACGTCCTCAGGGATCACGTATGAGTTTAGAACCACAGCGGTTCGGTCGCAACTTGACCTGCAGGATCTGATCTCTGTTGCGAAATTAGTCGGGCAAGCCCGTCTGTATGTGTTGCAGCCTTTTATCCCGATAAAGACTCTGGCCGGTTCCATGCTCTCCGAGATACCCTACACACCGGAAGAACTTTCCACCATTCGAGAAAATCTGGAAAAAGAATGCCCCCATGTGATCGTTCGTTGACGGCTTCCATCACTTATTCAGCGTTTCAGCGATTTGATCTCTATGGCGATCTTCTGGGACCGGGGCGACTCCGGCGGCAGATGCTTCAGGGCGGCCCTGAAGTGAAAAAGGGCGCTGTCCGCTTTCCCTTTTTTCTTGAAATAAAGACCAAAGTAGTAATGTGAATCCCCCAACTGGTTTGCTTTTCCGTAAGCCATGGCCAGGTTGTAGAACGTCTCTTCGTCGTCGAGCTGTTTTTCCTCTAGTTTCCTGTAAAAGGCGAGCGCCTGGGTCATATCGCCCTGGGCCTCGTATGTCCTCCCGAGGAAAAGGAAGATGTCTCCATCGTTCTGGTTGATGCGGAGCGCACGGTTCAGAAGGGCGGCCGCGTCGGTGAACTGCCCGAGTTTGTAAGAGGCAATCCCCATATCGCGGAGGATGTCTACATCATCCGGGGCCAAACGTAAGACTTTCCGAAATGTTTCGAGAGAATCATGGACCATTCCCACTCTGTCCTGCGTAATGGCCAGGCCGTAGAGAGCATCCACATCCCCGGGGTTGTCGTTCAGGATTTGTTTAAAATGCAGGAGGTTGGCTGAATCGGCCGTTTTCCCGTCGAGGAGCAGGATCGTCTGCACCCGTTTAAGATTTCCAAAAATGCTCTCCGCCCCCTTGCGGGTGTATGTGGTCTGCAACAGGGCGTCGATGTAACGGGTTCTTTCATCGGTCCCGGGATGGGTCAGAAAGTAGGAAGGAATCGCATTCGAATAGAATTCATAGCGCCGCATGATCTTGAGAAAATCGAGAACGGCGCCGCCGTTGTATCCGGCCTCAACGAGATAAGATATGCCCATTCTGTCGGCTGCTTCCTCCTGCTCCCGGCTGAATTTCAGAGAGAGGGCAGTGGCAGTAGCCATGCTAAAGCTGCCAATTGCCGCAGCGGCATCGCCGCTGCCGCCGAGAAAGGCCCCGGCCAGAATGGCTGCCAGCGCTGAAATGCTGATGATCTTTGATCTGTTGAGGATCTCGGCGATGTGCCGGCCGTTGACGTGCGCAATTTCATGGGCAAGCACCCCGGCCAGCTGGGCTTCATTTTCCACGAGGTTGATCAATCCTTGATTGACGTAGACATAGCCGCCGGGCGTGGCAAAGGCGTTGACGGCCGAGCTACGAACGATCGAGAATTTAAATTCAAAAGGGGCTTTATCGCTGTGGGTCAGGATCCGCTCACCCAGAAGGGCAAGATAGGCGTTGGCCCGTTCATTTTTCAGAAGCGCGTTTGCCTTTTCGAGTTTATCGTAGAATTCCTTGCCCAGTTTTTTTTCATCGGCGACCGAAAGGGAGGCCCGGGCTGGCCCCTGTATCGCATCCACCGTCCAGAAAAGGAGAAAGACCAGCAGAAATATGGAAATCTTCATATGTCGATGATTGAAAACCACTGTTATCCCTATCCCGCGTCTCATGATGTTTGCGGCAACCGTGTCTCGCCGTTCATTGTGTATGGATATTCTATACCATTTTCTTGTTATGGGCAAGAGGGCATTAATAAAGACAATCGGTCAATCTGCGTATTGTGGTAAACGCATCCTTATGGTATAGAATCGCGCCGTGAAGGGGATATGGACTTGAAAAGAGAGCTGATTCACACGATGAAAGAATCCAACTTACGGCATCGGTTTATCTACGGGGCGCCTGTCCTGGCATATGCAGCGCTGATATTTCTGCTCTCTTCCGTCTCAAAATTTCCGGACGTGGTTCCTTCCTTCTTTGGCTTCGATAAATTCGCCCATTTCAGCGAGTACTATTTATTCGGCTGCCTGATCTGCCGGTGGCTTCTCGCAGAAAGGAATCGCTTCGCAACTCGTCACTCCCTCGCTTTGACCATTGTGATCGGAACCTGCTACGGGCTCAGCGACGAATGGCATCAATCGTTCGTTCCCGGACGTCATGCGTCACTCTGGGATGCTTTATACGATGCATTGGGGGTCGTCACGGCTGCCGTCACCTACCCTTTGATAATAAAGAAGATCTCTTTATGGAAGAAATTTCTATAAGATCCGGAAAAGAGACACGCCGATGAGAAAAAAACCAATCATCGCTATTGACGGTCCGGCAGGCGCTGGAAAAAGTACGATCGCCAGACTGCTTGCGGATTGGCTTTCTTTCATCTATCTGGACACCGGCGCCCTTTATCGGGCCGTGGCCTATGATCTGACCCGGAAAGGATTCCCGGGCAAGAAGGAAGAACTCACTGAACTCTGTCGCAGCATGCAGGTGAAGTTCAATAACCGGGCGGGTCATCTTCATGTTTTTGTGGATGGTGAGGATGTGACGATGAAGATCCGCACCGAAGAGATCGGTCTTCTGGCGTCCCAGATATCCGCCATCCCTCTGGTTCGCGAGATCCTCCTTTCCGTACAGCGCGAGGTAGCAGCAGATGGCGGGGTGGTAGCAGAAGGCAGGGATATGGGAACCGTTGTCTTTCCGGACGCCGAGATTAAATTCTTTCTCGATGCATCGGTGCAGGAAAGAGCGGGTAGACGATATCAAGAACTATTAGAAAGAGGAGACGGCGTCGCTCTGCACGATGTCGAAAGCGATCTGCTCCTCAGAGACCGTATGGACCGTGAGCGCCCTATTGCGCCTCTGATCGCGCCTCCGGATGCGATCAGACTTGATTCCACGGACAAAACCATCGCCGAAGTGGTCGATATGATGAAGGGTGTCATAAAACAACGCTGGAGTTCTCAATATTCCTTACCCGAAATTGCTTGATATTTAAAAATCAGTGTGTTAGTTAATATAAGTTATAAAACATAAAAACTTTCAGGGGGTATCGGTTTAATGGTTAACGATGATCACTTAATCTCAAATCAGGATGCAGGCAGGAAGGTCGAAGAACCCATCGAAGAAAACCTTTCCGATCATCTGACGCAGGGGAAGGACGAGAGCGAAGGATTCAAGGAGCTATACGAACAGAGCCTGCAGTCCGTTCAAATGGGCGGCGTTCTAACCGGCAAGGTGGTACAGATCAACGCGGATTCGATCATGGTTGATGTCGGGTGGAAGACGGAAGGATATATTCCTGCAAAGGAATTGCGGGATGAGCAGGGAAATGTCTCCATCCGTGTCGGCGATGAGATTGAGGTTCTCGTCGATCGACGGGATCAGGATGGAAACCTGGTTCTGTCGAGGGATAAAGCTGCCAAAATAAAGATTTGGGATGATGTGAAATTAGCGTGTGAAAAAAATACCCCCATCAATGGAATAGTGATTGAAAGGGTGAAAGGGGGGTTGTCTGTGGATATCGGCATCCCTGCTTTTCTTCCCGGCTCTCAAGTGGATATCCGGCCGGTGCGGGACCTGGATCGCTATGTCGGTCAGACATTCCAGTTCAACGTACTGAAGTACGACCGGAAAAGAAATAATGTCGTCCTGTCGAGACGATCCATACTGGAGAAGGAACACGAAGCCGAAAAGCACGATACGCTTCAGAATATCGAAGAGGGCAAGATCGTTGAAGGGATCATCAAGAACATAACGGACTACGGTCTTTTCATTGACCTGGGTGGCATCGATGGTCTGCTTCATGTAACGGACATCTCCTGGGGAAGGATTACCCGTCCCTCCGATCATTTTTCCAAAGGGGAAAAGATCCGGGTCCAAGTACTTGCATTCGACCGAGAGAAGGAACGGGTGGCGCTTGGTCTCAAGCAACTGACGCCGAATCCCTGGGAGACGATCAAAGACAAATATCCGATCAATTCCATAGTCGAAGGAAGAGTCGTCAATCTGACCGATTACGGTGTTTTTGTGGAGATAGAACCAGGTGTGGAAGGCCTGATCCATGTCTCCGAGATGTTCTGGACAAGAGAAATCAGACATCCTTCCAAAATATTATCCGTAGGTCAGAGGATCGGCGTCATGATTCTCGATATCAATATTGAAACCAAAAGAATATCTCTGGGTTTGAAACAGACCACGCCGAACCCCTGGGAGACATTGAAACAGAAGTATCCGGAGGGAAGCGTCATCAAGGGGATCATTCGCAACATTACCAATTTTGGCATCTTTGTCGGCGTGGAAGAGGGGATCGATGGTCTCATCCACATGTCGGACATTTCCTGGAAAGCACGGGTGAAGCATCCTTCCGAGATATTTAAGAAGGGACAGGAAATCGAGGCGATGGTGCTCAACATCGATGTCGAGCACGAAAAGTTTTCTCTGGGACTCAAGCAGATCGAAAAGAATCCCTGGGAGGAACTGAACGCGAAGTACCCATCGGGGTCGCCCGTAACTGGAAAGGTAACCAATATCACAGACTTCGGAATTTTCGTCGAATTAGAAGAAGGTATTGAGGGACTCGTCCATATCTCGGAGTTGAGTTCAAAACGGGTGAAGACATCCTCCGAATTGTTTTCTGTCGGAGATAAGGTTTCCGCCATTATAAAAAATGTGGATCCGAAAAGCCGGAAAATTCGCCTGAGCATCAAGGATTATGAAGCGGGTGCTGACGGGCACGCGGTCCACCAATACATCAATAACAGGGAAAATATCGGCTCCAGCCTGAGCAAGGCCCTGGCCGACATCAAGATTCTCGACACGGAAGAGTAGGCCATCCGAGATCACACTATGAGAAGACACCCCTTTATTTTAGGGTTCTGCATCCTGCTTTTTATCGGGGTCGTCTTTTTTGCCCTGATTTATGCTTTGGGTCTACTGAAGGGAGAGGGCCGGTCGCTTCATCTCCGTGCGAAAGTCGGTGTGGTCCGAGTTGAAGGGGTTATCATTGACAGCGTTGATATTATTGAGCAGATAGAGGAATTTGCGGATGATGACGGTATCAGGGCCGTCGTTCTAAGAATCAATTCACCGGGCGGCGGCGTCGTACCATCACAGGAGATCTATCAATCTGTACGTGAACTTCGTAAAAAGAAAAAAGTAGTCGCCTCTATGGGGGCCGTCGCAGCATCTGGTGGTTACCTGATTGCCGTCGCCGCGGACAGGATTGTGGCCAATCCCGGGACGATTACCGGAAGCATTTCGGCAGTGATGCACTTTGCGGACGTCCAAGAGTTGATGAGAAAAGTCGGGGTCCGCTCTTCCGTCGTCAAAAGCGGTAAGTTCAAGGATATCGGTTCGCCGGTTCGCGACATGACAGGCGAGGAAAAGCAGCTGATTCAGGGTATTGTCGATGATATCTACGACCAGTTCACACAGATCATTTCTGAAAATCGAAAAATTCCTCTGGGGACAATCATAGGTCTCGCCGATGGGAGGATCTTTTCCGGAAGACAGGCCCTCGCTGTGAAATTGGTGGACGAACTGGGGGGGCTTCAGGATGCCGTTTCCCTCGCCGGTCGATTAGCGGGTATGGAAGGGAAACCCGCTATCGTTTACGCCGCGAAGAAAAAAACCACCCTCTGGAAGTATCTGATGGAGAGCGCGGCATCTGCCTTATCAGGCAAAATCCACGACAGCATCGCAGAGTCGAGAGGCGCGCAGTATCTCTTCCAATAGCAGAGAAGTGCGTTATCAAATCGTATCCCATTCGTTGTCCGGGGAGGCAAAATCGCGGAGCTGATCCCTCCTTTTTTTATGCTGCAATTTCTTCAGTGCTTTTGCTTCAATTTGTCTTATTCTTTCGCGAGTTACACCCATCATTTCACCCACTTCTTCAAGGGTAAAAGGACCAAAATTACAGGCGACCCAGGTGCAGTTGAAAAAAGATTCATTTTTCAGGCGCCACTCACATGCGGTGTCCTGACAGATTTCAGTAATAAAATTGCTTCTCTTTTTACATTTATACAGAGTATTCACTGCCCCCGTCTCCTTTGTTGTTTCATCACCCTGTAACATAAGAATACCTTTTTCGTTTGTCAATGATAATAATGAATCTGGGCCGCCAGCCAGTAAAGGACCATGCCGATGACGACTGTGCCGGCGAGCGATTTGGTTTTTAATGCAAAAATCAGCGTCGGAAACGCCACCCAGAGATCCGGTTTAACCCAATCGAGGTGTCGGGGTTCACCTGTCGTGACAATGGAAGGCAGAATAAGGGCGCTGAGGATAGCCGCCGGGATGAAATCCAGCCAGTTGATCAGCCAAGGGGGGAGGCGGTAACGGGTAAGGAAAAAAAGTGGCAGCCAGCGGGGAAGATAGGTCACAATTCCCATGCCGATGATGATCGCGATGATCTCGCCTTTCATCTATTCCCCCCAGTCCCATTCTTGCGCCATTTTGTCTTCCCGAATAAAAGACCAGCGCTGGCGGAGAGAAACGCAGCGATCAGGATGTGGCTGTTTCCGGGAATCACCAGGGAGAGAATCACCGCAAGGACGCCTGAGAAGAGGGCCACAAGGACGTCATGAATCCTGCGGAGTTGAAAGACAAGCAGAGCGATGAACATCGCCGTCAGGGCATAATCGATCCCGAAGGCGCCTGCGGGGATAAATTGCCCTCCGATACCGCCGGCTACGGTGCTGAGGATCCAGGTAAGATTGGTTGAATGGTTGACGACGAGGGCCTGGCGCCATCCCCATTTCCCGCCTTGGAAACGGCTCATGTTCAGGGCGAAGCTTTCGTCCGTCACACCATAGGCAAAGAGGGAGAGCCGGCTGCCCGAGAGATGTCTCAGATAGAGAGAAAGGGAGGAACTCATCAGGAGATGACGGAGGTTGACGGAGAAGGTTGTCAGAACGATGGAGGGGAAACCCGCTTCGGCGCCGAGCATTGCGGCTGCAATGAATTGCGAACTTCCGGCATATACGATGAGGGACATCAGGCCGATCTCGAAAGGACGGAGTCCCGTCTTCCGGGCGATCACACCGAAAGCCAGCCCGATGGCGATATAGCCCAGGCAGATAGGCCAGGCGGCAGAAAGTCCTTCTCTGAGCGCCTTTTCCCATTCTTTTTTCCCATCGAAAAAATCAAAAACCATCGCTGTCACCAGAGAAAGCGGGAATAGGGGAACGACATCCCTCTGAAAAAGCCTAAAAACCGACCGCCTGACCGTCCTTCCGCGGGTCCGATGCGGCGCAGTAACCGTCCTGCAAACGGTAGATGAGCTGAGCACCGCCGAAGACGGATGTCGGTGTCTCGGGCGCGAAGCGATGCCCCCGGATTCGAAGCTCCTCTGTGACGGAAGGACCGAAACCTTTCTCCAGCGCCAGAAGAGAATCCTCGGTGAGATACCAGCGGGGGGCATCCGCAGCGGCCTGGGGATTCTGACCCTCCGCAATGATGCGGACCATCATCTGTATATGGCCCTGGGCCTGCATATGGGCGCCCATGACGCCGAAACTCATCAGAGGGGCGCCTTCTTTCATTACGAATCCCGGAATGATCGTGTGATAGGGGCGCTTACCGCCGGCGACGCAATTCGGATGCCTTTCTTCCAGCGTGAAACCGCAGCCGCGGTTCTGGAAGCTGATCCCGGCGCCGGGTATGACGATTCCCGACCCGAATCCATGGTAATTTGACTGGATGTAGGAAACCATCATCCCTCCCTGGTCGGCGGCTGCGAGATAGACCGTTCCGCCATCCAAGGGAATCGTCGGAGCGGGGAATTGCGCGTGGTCCATCCGGATGGAACGGGCCCTCTCTTCCAAGAAAGATCGATCGAGGAGCGAAGCGGACTGCACTTTCATCCAGTCCGGGTCGGCGATGTGCGGCCTCGCAATGGCAAAGGCCATTTTCATTGCCTCTATCTGTAAGTGAAGGCTGTCTGCTGAATCGGCGGGATATTGGGCGACGGCGAGATGCTCCAGGATGCCCATGGCGATCAGGACGGTGAGGCCCTGGCCGTTGGGGGGCAGTTCGTGCAGCGTGACGCCCTGCCATTCCTGCGAGAGGGTTTTCACCCATTCCGAGCGGTGTTCGGCAAGATCCTTCCGGGTTATTGCGCCGCCGGCCTCTGCCGCCTTGGAGGCGATTTTCTCGGCAAGTTCACCCCGGTAAAAGGATTCCCCGCCTGTCTCTGCAATGCCCTTTAGCGTGTCCGCCATCCCCTGGGGCCGGAAACGCTCACCGGTCAGCGGAGCGCGGCCGCCGGGAAGAAAGGCCGGGGCGAAATCGGGGAAGTCGGCATACAGCTCCGGAGCGGCCGACCATTTTGCCGCGGTGATCGGGGTGACGATGAAGCCGTCGACTGCGTAACGGATGGCCGGTTCAAAAAGATCGGCGAAGGGGAGTTTTCCAAATCTGCGGGAGAGCGAAATCCAGACATCCACGGCGCCGGGAACCGTCACCGTATCCCAGCCGAGCTCAGGCATGCGGGACTTGCCGGAGAAGCGAGAAAGGGACCAGGCGCTCGGCGAGCGTCCAGAACCGTTCAGACCGTACAACCCCTTGCCGTCCCAGATCACGGAGAAGGCATCGCTGCCGATGCCGTTGCTGGTCGGTTCAACAACGGTCAGGGTTATCGCTGTCGCAAGGGCTGCGTCGACGGCATTGCCGCCGCGTGCCAGCATCTGCAGGCCGGCCTGGGCGGCCAGAGGTTGTGATGTCGCCACCACATTCCGAGAAAAAACCGGCATCCTTTGTGATGGATAGGGAAACGTCCAGCTCAGGGACATTGCTTATCTCCTGATTTAAAAGGGACTATCAGAAATGAAATTTCCCCCGAGGTCGTCGTTCCGGCACATAGACAACCGGAGTCTTCCCTTCGTTCCAGGCGGGGGAAACATAGAGATTGCAGTAACAGCTGCCGAACTCGCGAACGTCCGCTTCCCTGTAGGCGCAGGGGCAGATAATGTCCCGATCCTGCTCCCGGTCTCCGGATGCGAGTCGGCAGGGGCAGCTCATGTACCCGTATCGCTCACGGTTGGCGAGGAGTCCGGCGAGGATATCGAATACCTTCTCCCGGTCCCGGCTGAATGGGTATCCTTTCGGCTCTTGAATTCGTTTCAGAGCGGCGTAAAGCTCCTCCACCGCTGTCATATCCCGAGCGCCTCCCGAATGGCGGGTTCGTTGAATCCGACAATGACCTTCTCTCCGATCAAAATGGTAGGGAAACTGCAGGCAGGATTGAATCTTTTGACCTCTTCGATCGTCTCTTTCCTTTCGTCGCCGCCAAGGAGGTCTACATCTTTGCATGTATAAACCACGCCGTTATCGGTCAGAAATTTTTTTGCGGACTTGCAGTGGCCGCACGTACTCAGCGTGTAGATCTTTACCGTTTTACTCATATCGTGTCCTCCCGTCTATTGAAGTTATTTTACGGATTGGCGATCTATCCCTAAAAAGAAAAGGGGGTTTTGTCAAGAAAGATATTCATGGACATTCACTGAAAGAAAGATGAGGGATAAACGTTGCCGATATATTATTCATATGATATAAGACGTGCTATGGCCCATGCAATCAATGATCTGAATGTACCGCATCGTCTCCTTCTCGGTCCGGGTCCCAGCGCTGTTCATCCCCGCGTGCTTCGCACGATGAGCACTGCGCTTGTCGGATATCTTGACCCGGAATGGCTGACCCTGATGGATGAAGAACAGACCCTGCTGAGGGCCGTTTTTCAAACCAAAAACACCCTGACTTTTCCCATTTCCGGGACAGGCAGTGCGGGTATGGAAACCGCCTTCTGCAATTTTGTGGAACCGGGGGATACGGTCGTCATCGGCTGCAACGGCTATTTCAGCGAACGGATGTGCGAGATGGCGCGACTCTACGGCGCCGATGTGAAACGGATCGAAAAGCCCTGGGGCGGCGTGTTCACAAAAGGGGAGGTTGAGGCTGCGCTTGTCGATAACAAACCGGTGAAGCTCCTGGCCCTGATCCACGCGGAAACATCCACCGGCGCACTACAGCCGCTGCAGGAGATAGGAGATATTGTCCACCGTCATAGCGCCATTTTCCTGATCGACTGCGTCACTTCCCTCAGCGGCGTCCCTCTGAACATCGACGCCTTGGGCATCGATATCGCTTTCAGCGCTTCGCAGAAGTGTCTTGGGTGCCCACCCGGTCTCTCTCCTTTTACCGCCGGCGATCATGCCTGCGATATTCTTCACCGGCGGAAAACCCGGGTGCCCAACTGGTATCTCGACCTGACGATGATCGAAAAATACTGGAACAAGGAACGGGTATACCATCACACCCCCTCCACAACCCTTCATTACGGATTCCGCGAAGGACTCCGGCTCGTTTTGGAGGAGGGACTGGAAGACCGCTGGTTCCGCCATCAGGCCATCGCCGAATATCTTTGGGAAAAGATGGAGAACCTCGGCCTGAAACTCTTCGTCCCGCGGGAGCACCGTTTGCCTTCTCTAACCACGGTCTGCGTGCCCGACGGGGTGGATGATGCTGTCGTCCGGACGCGTCTGCGTGAGGCCTACAACATCGACATCTCCGGTGGATTCGGACCGCTGAAGGGGAAAATCTGGCGGGTGGGATTGATGGGTTTTTCCAGCCGCCGGGAAAATGTGACTCTCCTTTCCGAGGCACTCAGAGAGATTCTCCATGGAAAGAACTGAAAAGACATAAAAATATCTTGACAATCGTCATATAATTTCATATAAATCACCATCCAAGCGCTATTGTCATCAACAGTGGATCCCCCATCTGGTATGACTTGTCCAAATGAGGGATTTTTTTTATTTTTACAAGAGAAGCGACCGTACGGTCATTTGCTGTATGAAGGAAAAGGTATGAGGAACAAACTTGCAAATGTGAGAAACATCGGAATCAGCGCCCATATCGACTCGGGAAAAACAACTCTGACCGAGCGGATACTCTTTTATACCAAGCGCATTCACGCCATCCACGACGTGAAGGGCAAAGACGGCGTCGGAGCCACCATGGATTCCATGGAGCTGGAAAGGGAGCGCGGCATCACTATCGCCTCGGCAGCCACATTCTGTGAATGGCTGGACCATGAAATCAACATCATCGACACCCCCGGGCACGTGGATTTTACGATCGAAGTCGAGCGGTCCCTCCGCGTGTTGGACGGCGCCGTACTGGTCCTCTGTTCCGTCGGCGGCGTTCAGTCGCAATCCATCACAGTCGATCTGCAGATGAAACGCTACAAGGTTCCCTGCATCGCCTTCATCAACAAATGCGACCGGAGCGGCGCCGATCCCCAACGGGTGATCAGCCAGCTCCATAACAAACTGGGGCATAACGCCATAGCCCTGCAGATCCCGATCGGTCTGGAAGCGGATTTCAAAGGCGTGATCGATCTGCTGAGCATGAAAGCGGTATACTTTGATGGGGAAAATGGAGAGCATGTTTGGACCGGGGAGATTCCGTCGGAATCGCTGGCCGAGGCCGGCAAAAGACGAGAAGAGATGATCGAAGCCGCCACCATGTTTTCCGATGAATTGATGGAGGCTGTCCTGGAAGAGAAGCAGATCCCGGATTCACTGATCATCGAGGCGATTCGCCGGGGTACACTGGCGAGGAAACTGACCCCCGTATTGGTCGGATCGGCTTACAAAAACAAAGGGGTTCAACCGCTCTTGGATGCGGTGACGCGGTATCTCCCCTGTCCGTCGGATATCGAAAATACAGCGCTCGATCTCGATCACAACGAGGCGACAGTGGTGTTAGCCACAGATCCTTCCAAACCGATCGTGGCCCTGGCTTTCAAGCTGGAAGACGGTTCTTACGGTCAGCTCACTTATGTGCGGGTTTACCAGGGAACCCTGGCCAAAGGGTCTGTGATCGTCAATTCCAGAACCGGGAAAAAGGTAAAGGTAGGACGCGTAGTCCGCATGCATGCCGATCAGATGGAGGATATCGAGGCCGTATCCGCCGGTTATATCGGGGCGCTGTTTGGAATTGAATGCGCCTCCGGCGACACCTTTCTCTCCCCGGGAAACAATCTGACCATGACCTCAATGTTCGTACCGGAACCGGTCATCTCGCTTGCGATCTTTCCCAAGGATAACAAGTCGCAGATCAACATGTCCAAGGCTCTGAACCGTTTCACGAAGGAGGATCCCACCTTCCGCACCCATGTGGATGACGAGACGAGCGAAACAATCATCGAGGGGATGGGTGAACTCCACCTGGAAATTTATGTCGAGCGAATGAAGCGGGAATACAGCGCCGAAGTGGATACAGGAAAGCCGCGAGTGGCCTATCGCGAAACGATCACCCAGAAAGCGGAATTCAACTATACCCACAAGAAGCAGACCGGCGGTTCCGGTCAGTACGGGCGTGTGGCCGGCTACATGGAACCGATCACGGAAGGACCGGAGGATTTTCTCTTTGTTAACGAGGTCAGGGGGGGATCCATTCCCACGCAATACATAGCCGCCTGTGAGAAGGGGTTCAAGCAATGCATAGCCAAGGGTCCTAAGATGGAGTTTCCGGTCACTGGGGTAAAGGTCGTCATCAACGACGGCGCTTCGCATGCCGTGGACTCCTCTGATATGGCCTTTCAGGCAGCCGCCCGCGGAGCTTTCCGCGAAGGTTATGCCAAGGCCAAACCGGTGGTCCATGAACCGATTATGAAGGTGGTCGTGGAGTCACCGACCGAGTTTCAGGGAGCGGTAATGGGGCTCCTCAATCAGCGGCGGGGGATGATCGTCGGGGCCCAGGATGAAGGGGTCATAACTGTCGTCGAGGCCCAGGTTCCCCTGGCCGAGATGTTCGGTTTTTCGACGGTATTGCGATCCGCCACCCAGGGGAAGGCCCAGTACACCATGGAATTTGCCCTGTACAGGCAGGTCCCGCAATCGATAGCGGAGCAGATTGCGGCAGAGGTCGCGTTGAGGAAAAAGAGTGCGGCATGAGATCCGGGGCATCCATTTTGTTCATTCCCCGGTCCGCCGGACGGACTAACAAACTCAAGGACAGGAATATCGATATGTTAAAACAAGAACTTCTCCTTCGCAATCCGCTTAGACATCTGGGTTTTGAAACAGAAGACATCCTTCAGGCGGGAGGATTTGGCGCCGTTCTGGCCCATGCAGGCGTCGGAAAAACAGCGCTCCTCGTCCAGCTTGCTCTGAACGCCATGCTCAGGAGCAGGAATGTCCTTCATGTCAGCCTTCATGATCCGGTGAACAAGGTGACCCTCTGGTACGGGGAGCTATTTAATCATCTTGCAAGTCGCTATCAAAGGGCACAGACCAGCAAGCTTTGGGATACTCTTTTGCCCCACCGGTTCATCATGACGTTCCGTGTGGAGAGCTTCACCGTCCCAAAGCTTGAGGAAAGGCTGAATGACATTACCGAACAGGGCATATTCAAACCGGAGATGATCATCATCGACGGTTTCCATTTTGATGCCCCTATGCGGCTTGCCTTAGTTGCCCTGAAGACACTGGCCGGGAAGCACGGGATGCATGTCTGGTTTACAGTTCATACGCACAGTCATGAAAAACCGGGCCTGGACGGGCTTCCCCCTTCTTTTCTACCGCTTGCCGATCTTTTTGATCTGATTTTGGAACTGCAGACCGAACATGCAAATGTCCACATCAGACTGATCAGGGGCAACGCTTCTTCTCCTGCGGCCGATCTCCTTCTCGATCCGTCGACCATGCTGATTAAGAATCATGCATAATCGATAGCCCTACAGATCGCGATCCGGCGTTCGGCACATGAGTTTCAACGATTGATACATCTCATAGGTGATAGAGTCGTTCCGGCAGGGAATGAGGGTATTATTCTGGAACAGAGGTTCCTGTGCGATAGGGTAGGGTGAGGAATCCATTGCCTCCTTCCACAACCCGGTCCCCGGGATAGGCGAATATTCGGCGATGATCGGACGCGCCCCGCAGGATCGGACAAAACGGATGCTCTCCGTCACCTCTTCGGCCGATTGTCCGGGTAGGCCGCAAAGAAGATACGCCCCGATGTCATCATTGCGATAGCCGGCGCATGTCAGGTGAGCAACGGCGTCAGTCAGTTTCTGATTATCGACCTTGCCGCCGGTCGATCTCTGACGCAGACCGTCCGAAGTCTCAAAACCGAAACGGATCGTCCTGAAACCTGCCTTGAACATGAGATTGCCGAGCTCTGGGGTGATATCCCGCAGATGAAGCCCGTTGGGACAATGAAATTGAATCGGCAGATTCCTCCGAATCAACTCTTTCAAAAGAGGGATCGCCATGTCGTCGGGATCAATGAGAAGGGCGTCGTCATAGAATGAAAAATGCTTGATGTCAAGATATGTGTGCCAGTGTTCTATCTCATCGGCCACACGGATGGGATCTCGTCTTCGAAACCGGTCGTTGATCAGGCGAGAGGCGCAATAGCTGCAATCATAAGGACAACCTCGAGAAGCCATGATCGGAACCTGGTCGGGATGGGGAATAAGGTCGAAAGCAGGGTAGGGGTATGAATCAAGATGATCATGGTCAGGGAGAAAACGCATATCCTGATTATAAAGATTTTTCAACAGAACGGGTATCGTAAGTTCCGCTGGACCGGCCAAAATGAATTCTGCACCGGAGATCGAAGCATGCTCCGGACACAGTGTGACATAGTTTCCACCCAGAACAACAGGTACACCTGGAAATGTCTGATGGATAAGACGAACCATTGCGAAAACAGCCGGGTACCAATAGGTCATCATCGAAGTCATCATGACGATATCTGGTACAGGCATCGACTTTACGCGTTTCAGAAAAAGATCCGGAGTAATCCCGAAACAGTAATATTTTCGCGGAATGCCTTTCAAAGGATCCGGTTTGGGGATGATGTGCCGGAGATATGTTCCTTGACCGGTTGATTTCCTTTTTGGCAACACTCCCTGTTTTTCGCAGTGAACATCCGCATGCCAGGGATCCAGGCAATCCACAAAAAAAACATCTGCACCATTCATCCTCAGAAGAGAAGCCAAATAGAGTAGACCTATCGGCTTATTCCAGAAGTCGTAGGCGGAAAAATCATAGATCCATGGGTTTACAAGAAGGATTTTAGTCGTCATAGGTGATCCATAACACAGATTCAATCGCCTGACAATCGTAACGAAGGTCTGCTCTCTTATATCAAGTTATACATCATGTTATACTGTCCATCAAGTTACTAACACAGTAGTTAGACAGTACATAAAAAATATTGAACACCAAAGCCGGGGCAGTATGACGGCAGCTTGACAAGTATAATTAAACTGTATATACAAAGCGTATCGGCGGCAACGCGCGGAAAGCGCTACAGACAGTCTTTGCGCGGGAGGTCCGGGAATGAAAGAAAATGATAGTAATGAAGAAAGGCAAATCAGCAGTATTGACATTCTTAATAAATCAGGTTTTTCTCGGGCCACATTAAACAATTACATCAAGATGGGGATTCTTCCGCATCCCATTGTCAAAAGGCCGGATGACAATACGGTCAGTAAGGCAAAGCAGATGGGGTATTTCCCCTATTCGGTCCTGGACACATTGGAGATGATTATACAGTATAAAAAAGCAGGGCTCCAGATGGAGAAGATATGCACCCTTTTGACACGGAAGTCAATCGGTTCATTTGAAAGCACTCTTGATACCGAGCAGGCTAATGACACAGGGGGGACATTTTCTCAGAAACGTTCATCGGATTATGGAAAGGAGAGCGAAGAACTGTTTCCTTTGAGAGAATCACAGCCTGGAACTCTATCCATAGATACGGCGACGAAGAGAGATACCGCGGCACTGCTCAGACAGGGTGCGCCGACCCTTGTTTCTTTTTCCGTCCTTGCAATGGAGCTTCAAAACGCTACGAAAATTTGCGCTGAACTGCCCCCGGAAGAATATTTCAGCCTTATCAGGCGGATATGGAGATCGACCACCCTTTTACTCAAGAACTACTTCGGCATTTACGGGAAACATACCGGTAATGGAATGGTATTTTATTTCCTCAGGGATCGTGATTCGTCTTATCTCATGAATGCCATCGTCTGTGCACTCGAACTGCGAGAAATGATGAAAAAAAAGAGTCACGAATGGAAAACGAACAAAGGTTACCCTGATGATCTTTATTTGAACATTGGAATCAGTGAGGGTCAGGAATTTATAGGAACGATCGCTGCTGCACCGGCGGCAGAATTTATATCCCTGGGTGATTCTGTCCATTCTGCCTGTTTGTTATCCGACTTGGCTTGCTCCGGTTCGGTCTGGACGACAAAAAATCTCCTGAATCGTCTGGATGAAAAGGATAGAAAACAAATTCGGTACGGTATTTACCGAAAGGAGCAGAACAGGGATATCCTGGTCGAAAATGTCTTTTCAAGGGTGATGGATCTAGTCCCGCAAGACAACCTCAAATACAGTAAATACATGGATATCGGCACCGTGCCTGTGACTGAGATCCTAAATCTCCGCTGAATATTATTCGTATTACCCGATTGTTTCAGAATAATGAAGAGAAAATAGCTTGAAGCAAGAGGTGTTTATTGCTAACATGCTTCCTCATAAAAAGGATGTGTGATGCGCTCAGTTATTCAGAGGGTTGACAGGGCAGATATTCATGTAGGGGGAAAAAGTATCTCCAGAATTGAGAAGGGAATTCTGGTGTTTCTGGGCATCGAACAGGGTGACCAGGAAAACGATGCGGATTACCTTGCGGATAAGATTATTCATTTGAGAATCTTTGCAGATGAGGCGGGAAAGATGAATCTTTCCCTACTTGATATAAATGGAGAAATGTTGGTGGTATCCCAGTTCACACTCCTGGGTGACAGCCGTAAGGGAAGAAGGCCCTCTTTCACCGGGGCGGAAAGCCCGGATCGGGCGCGATTGCTTTACGGTTACTTCATACAAAAAGCAAAGGAAAAAGTGAAACGCTGCGCAGAGGGAGAGTTTCAGGCCATGATGTCCATTGAACTGGTCAACAACGGACCGGTGACAATGCTTTTGGACAGCAGAAGAAGTTTGCTGAAGGATCATGACTCACTCCGATCATCATAATGAGATTTTGATCGATAAGGAAGGCATATGGCATTTCCGCGGTTCGGAAATGAAAAGGAGAGATATTGTTCTATATCTCTATAAATATCTGAGAAAAGATCACGATGGCAATTATTCGATCGAGATAGAAGATGACCGCTGTAAAGTTCGGGTTGAAGATACCCCCTATATCATCAGAAGCATTGCCGTCGGTTTTTCAGGGAATTCCGGCCAGCCCTGCATCGATTTAACTCTTAACGACGGCAGCAGCGAGAGGCTGAACCTTGACGCCCCTCTCCGGATCGGGGAAGATAATGTATTGTATTGCATGGTGAAAAAAGGCGAACACGAGGCGCGTTTTTCCAGGCCCGCCTATTATCAGTTTTGTGAATATATCGATTACGATTCCCAGAGAGAAAAATATCGACTTGTTCTAAGCGACATTTCATACCCTTTGGTGTTGACGGGGGATGCAAACGGCAAGACCCGCCCGGCAAGCGGGGAGTTTCACAAACCAAACATCATAAATGGAGGGTCCAATGTTAGATGATCATGTTGCGGAATCGTTGACCTTTGATGACTTGCTTCTGGTTCCGGCAGAATCCGATATTCTTCCGAGGGATGTGGATACCTCCACACTGTTGACGAGCAATATCGCTCTCAATATTCCCATTATCAGTTCGGCCATGGATACGGTAACGGAGTCCCGGACGGCCATCTGCCTTGCGCAGGAAGGCGGCATCGGGATCATCCATCGGAACATGAGCATAGAACGGCAGGCCACGGAAGTAGACAAGGTGAAGAAATCGGAAAGCGGTATGATTGTGGATCCCATTACCATAGAGCCGGAACAGAAGGTGCACGAAGCCCTTGAGCTGATGAACCGCTACCGGATTTCTGGCGTTCCTGTCGTGAAAAACAAAAGACTGGTCGGCATTCTGACGAACCGCGATCTCCGTTTTGAAACCAACCTTGAGCAGCCTGTAGCCAATGTCATGACCCATGAAAACCTGATCACGGTTTCCTCCACCCATATTTCACTCGAGGATTCTAAGAAGTTACTCCATAAACACCGGATCGAAAAGCTTCTTGTCGTCGATGACGACTATCATCTTACGGGTCTGATCACAATAAAAGATATTGAGAAGATTAAGAAATACCCTCTCGCCTGTAAAGATTCCATGGGGAGATTGAGGGTGGGCGCCGCTGTAGGAGTTGTCGACCGGGAGGCGAGGGTTGCAGCTTTGCTTGAGGCCGGCGCTGACGTGATTGTTATCGATACCTCGCACGGTCATTCTTCAGGGGTGCTGGATGCCGTTCGAAAAACGAAAGCAGATTTCCCGAAATGCGAATTGATCGCCGGGAATGTGGCGACATCCGAAGGGGCAATGGCCTTGATAAAGGCCGGCGTCGACGCCGTCAAGGTGGGTGTCGGACCCGGCTCCATATGTACAACAAGAATTATTGCCGGAGTAGGCGTGCCGCAGATGAGCGCTATCTGTGATGCATATAAAGTCGGTGCGCAATATCGTATTCCCGTTATCGCGGACGGGGGGATCAAATATTCCGGAGATATCGTCAAGGCACTGGCGGCAGGCGCCCATACAGTCATGATCGGCGGTCTTTTTGCAGGAACGGAGGAAAGTCCGGGAGAAACGATCCTCTTCCAGGGAAGAACATACAAGGTCTATCGTGGAATGGGATCTTTGGAGGCAATGAAGCTTGGAAGCAAAGATCGTTATTATCTTGACGAGATAGAAACTAACCTTAAACTTGTTCCTGAAGGAATAGAAGGAAGGGTTCCTTACAGGGGTTCGTTGTCGGGAAGCATCCACCAGCTCATGGGGGGTCTCAAGGCCGGCATGGGGTATGTCGGCTGCAGGACCACGAAGGAACTCAGAGAAAAGGCCCGTTTTATCAAGATTACCTCCGCGGGACTCCGGGAGAGCCATGTCCATGATGTCATTATCACCAAAGAAGCGCCGAACTACTGGCTGGATTAAGGATAAATCTGATGACACACTCTGATTTTGTTCATCTTCACGTTCACACTCAGTACAGTCTCCTCGACGGCACGATCCGCCTCGATGACCTTTTTCGGAAGGCAAAAGAATATCAGATGCCCGCCGTTGCGATGACCGATCACGGCAATCTGTACGGAGCGATCGATTTTTATAAACATGCTTATAAATATGGGATCAAACCGATCATCGGCTGTGAATTGTATTGCGCCCCGAAAAGCCGTTTTGACAAGACGGGCCATGGAAACGGTGTAACGGCAAGTCACATCGTCGTCCTGGCCAGGAACATGCAGGGATACAAGAACCTTATGAAATTGACGACCGCCGGTTTTCTGGATGGATTTTACTATCGGCCGCGGATCGACAAGGAGATTCTGACCAGGCATAGCGAGGGACTGATCGGAATGAGCGCCTGTCTCCATGGGGAGATCGCGGCGAATCTTCTCCGGGGAAATGCCGAAGAGGCGCTTCGCGCCGCGAAACAATACCGGGAAATCTTTGGCGAGGGAAATTTCTTTATCGAAATCATGGAGAATGGCCTTCCGGAGCAGAAGACCGTCAATAGGGGATTGATCGAACTCGGTAAGAACCACGGGTTCCCTCTGGTGGCGACCAACGACTGCCATTATCTTGATCGAAGCGACGAGGAGGCCCACGAGGTCCTTCTCTGTATTCAAACGGGCAAAACGATGGATGACAAGGAGCGGATGAAGTTTGGAACCGATCAGTTCTATTTCCGATCCCCCGAGGAAATGAAGAGCCTTTTTGCCTATTGCCCCGAAGCCATAGAAAACACAATCAATATCGCCGAAAAGTGTAACCTTTCCTTTTCATTCGGAAGCTTTTTGCTTCCCCATTTTGAGGTCAATCCCGATGAAACGCTGGATGAAAGACTAAAAAGGATCGCAAAGGAAGGCCTTGCGATTTTATTGCAAAAAATCATGACGGGGCAGAATGACAGCCTCCGCGAGCAGTATGAAAAAAGGCTTCAGCACGAACTGGAAATCATCCGTTCGATGGGCTTTGCGGGCTATTTCCTGATCGTTTCTGATTTCATCAACTATGCCAGAGGGAAAAACATACCGGTAGGTCCGGGAAGAGGTTCTGCCGCCGGGAGTCTTGTGGCCTATGCCATCGGGATTACCGGTATCGACCCCATCCGATACAATCTTTTTTTTGAGCGTTTTCTCAATCCGGATCGTATCAGCATGCCCGATATCGACACCGATTTTTGTCCGGAAAGGAGAGAGGAAATTATCCGCTACGTGATGGAAAAATACGGGAGCGATAAGGTATCCCAGATCATCACATTCGGCAAGATGCAGGCGCGGGCGGTTATACGCGATGTCGGACGCGCGCTGAACATTCCCTACGGCGAAGTGGACCGCATCGCAAAATTGATACCCAATGTGCTGAACATTCGACTCGACGACGCGATCAAAAAAGAGAACAGACTTCAGGAAGAGGTGAAAAACAACCCCAGGATCAAGAAACTGCTCGATCTTTCCCGGGCGCTGGAGGGCCTTAACCGCCACTCGTCCACCCATGCCGCAGGGGTTGTTATTTCTGATCTCCCGCTGGTAGAGAGGGTTCCTTTATGTAAAAGTCCGAAGGACGATGTCGTTACGCAGTTCTCGATGAACGACATCTCCGATGTCGGACTGACCAAGTTCGATTTCCTTGGCCTGAAAACCTTGACCGTGATCAAGAATGCCCTTAGGTTCATCCTTGACGGCCGGGGTATAGTTGTAGATATCGACAACCTTCCCCTCGATGACAGATTGACCTATCAGTTGCTCATGCGGGGCGACACCGATGGGGTGTTTCAGCTGGAAAGCTCGGGTATGAAGGATATTTTAGTGCGAATGAAACCGGACTGCATCGAGGATGTGATCGCCCTGATCGCCCTTTATCGCCCCGGACCCATGGATAATATTCCCGAATTCATCGCAAGAAAACAGGGAAAAACCAAGGTGGTGTACGAAGTCGAGGAACTTGAAGCCATCCTGAAGGAAACATACGGGGTGATCGTCTATCAGGAGCAGGTGATGCAGATTGCCGTCTCCATCGGCAATTATTCACTGTCAGAAGCCGACACGCTTCGCAAGGTGATGAGCAAGAAAAAAAGCGAGGAGATGGGGAATAAGGAAAAACCCAAGTTTCTTGAAGGGGCGCTAAAAAAGAAGATCCCCCTAACCAAGGCGTCAAAGATATGGGAGCAGATGGAAACCTTCGGGAAATACGGTTTCAACAAGTCCCACAGCACCGCCTACGCAATCATTTCCTACCAGACTGCCTATCTGAAAGCCCATTATCCGGTTGAATTCATGGCGGCGCTTCTGACCAGCGAAAAGGATAATCGGGATAAGATCATCAACCACATCAGCAGCTGCAAGGAGATGGGGGTGAATGTCCTGCCGCCCGATATTAACGAGTCTCAGAGCGATTTCAGCGTGGCGGGCGAGAATATCCGTTTCGGACTGGCAGCGGTGAAAAATGTCGGTGTAGGCGCAATCGAATCGATTATCATCGTCCGGGAGAAGGAGGGGCGTTTTGAGTCCATCGTCGATTTCTGTGAACGTGTGGATCAGAGAAAGGTGAACAAACGTGTCATTGAGAGCCTGATCAAGTGCGGGACGTTTGACTCGACAGGACATAAGCGGCGGCAGTTGATGGCCTGTTACGAAGATATCACGGAGAAGGTCCAGCGACGACAGCGCGAACGTTCAAGCGGTCAGGCAAATTTTCTCGAACAATTTGAACTACATGGCGGTACACCATCATCTGGATCCATGGACTTCGCGCTTCCGGATATCCCCGAATGGGACCATAAAGAACTGTTGATCAATGAGAAAGAGTCGATTGGATTTTATATTACCGGTCATCCGCTCTCACGTTTTGCCGATCTCCTGGGGCTGATCGTCAATGCCGACTCCTCGACCCTTTTCGGAAAATCCGATCGCGAGACGGTGGCCATGGCGGGCATTATCAGTCATATCCGTGAGGTGACGACAAGACGTAAAGAGACAATGGCATACGTGACGCTCGAAGATCTGAAAGGCTCGGCCGTCATCATTTTTTTCCCCGAAGTGTATAAGGGTGTTTACACATTGCTGCATGGCGAGGAACCGCTGCTGATCAAGGGAACGCTTGATATGGCCGAAGACGGCGCCAAGGTGATCGCCGCGGAGGTCACGCCTTTGGCTTCCGCCGTCGAAAACTCGCATCACGCAGTCTTTTTTACGATCGATGTGGAGAAATCATCTCCGGCGGACATCGCCGTTCTTGCGCAGCGACTGAGACAGTATCCGGGAAGGTATGAAGGGTTCATCAAACTCATTGACAGGAAATCGGAAACGGTGATCTATCTTGGGGAGGATGTCAAGTTTGACCTATCGCTGCCCTTGAGAAAAGAAGCCGACAGAATACTGGGAACGGGAGCTGCGCAACTGATTTGATCGCCGGAGGGTGTTTTTGTCGGGAGATGCGTTCCAGGGGCAAACGGCTTCGTACTGCAAAGAGTGGTTTTCTTGATATTAGTTTACATAACATATCTTATCGGACAATCTCGGCAGCCAGGCTTTTCGCGCTTACAGCCCTTCCTCCGAGAGTTTTTTAATCAGCTGGAGCTGCTTGTCTGTGATTTTACGGGGGACCTCGACGCTGATCTTGACATACTGGTCGCCCTTTGTCGAACCGGTGCCCCTGAGCGCAGGGACGCCGTAGCCTTTCATCCGGATTTTTGTCCCGTTCTGCGCACCGGCGGGGACCTTGATTCTTTTGATTGTTCCGTCGATCGTGGGTACGTCGATACTCGTTCCCATGACGGCCTGGGTGAATGCGATAGATTTCTCGATATGGATGTCGTTCCCGTCCCGGGCAAAGATCGGGTGCGAAGCGACGTTGATGTTCAGATAGAGATCGCCGGGCGGCCCGCCCTGCATGCCGGGGTTCCCCTTCCCCGAGAGCCTGAGTTTCTTCCCGGTACTGATCCCTGAGGGAATCTTGACATTCACTTCGTCCACTTCGCGTTCCCGCTGCAGCGCCAGTTTTTTATCCGCACCGAAAACAGACTCCTCCAGGGTAATATTGAGATTGTACTGTAAATCTGCGCCCTTCTGCTGTGCGTGGTAATAGTC
>Ga0209835_1000325_pt1 | contig 32423 bp, 36 predicted proteins | sample LakKivwa52mmetaG_FD_184138 | JGI IMG/M metagenome (GOLD analysis project Ga0209835, IMG submission 184138) | Anoxic lake water microbial communities from Lake Kivu, Rwanda to study Microbial Dark Matter (Phase II) - Lake Kivu water 52m metaG... | ecosystem: Environmental > Aquatic > Freshwater >... | reverse complement strand
GGCAATCAACATTTTGCAGCATTAGAACAGGCAGCAGCACAGCAGCTCAACGACCAAGGCTGGCAAGTCGATTATGTCAGCGTTTGCTCCTCTGCCACACTCAACAAGGCCGAAGTGCAAGACCAGCATTTGGTCGTACTTGCCGCAGCAAAACTGGGCAATACCCGTTTGATTGACAACATTGAATTTCAGGCCAATCATAGTCATGAATGATTATTAATTGGAATAAGTGCTTGAAAAGACTATAATACGTTCCCTTTTCAATAACGGTTAAGCACATGCAAAGAACCATGCTTAAATCTAAATTGCACCGCGTGCATGTCACTCACTCCGAGTTACATTACGAGGGCAGCTGTGCAATTGACGAAGCGCTGCTTGAAGCAGCCAACATTTTCGAATACGAACAAATCAGCATTTACAACGTAACCAATGGTGAACGTTTCACCACTTACGCGATTCGCGCTGAGCGCAATTCCGGCATCATTTCTGTCAACGGCGCTGCTGCGCATAAAGCACACCCGCAGGACATTATTATCATTGCCAGTTTCTCTCACTACACTGAGGCTGAACTTGCAAACTATAGCCCCCAACTCGTGTATGTAGACCAGCACAACCGCATACAATCCCAACGCAACGCAATTCCAGTACAGGCCGCTTAAATGACATCTACCCCCCCTAACATCGCTTCTAACCCAGATAATTTAGAAGCGATGAAACTCGCAGTCATCGACGCTATTGAGGACATCAAAGGCTTCGATATCTCGGTCATGGATGTGCGTAAACTCACCAGCATGACCAACTACATGATTGTTGCGTCAGCGAACTCTAGCCGCCAGGCCAAAGCCATTGCCGACAATGTGCGTGAAAAACTGAAAGAAAAAGGTTTCGCAATTCGCGGCACAGAAGGCGAAAAAGAAGGTGAATGGGTACTGGTCGATTTAGACGACATTGTGGTGCACATCATGGTGCCGGCAACCCGTGCCTATTACAACCTGGAACAACTTTGGGGCGAGGCAGAAAACCGCCGCAGCCATATCAAAGCCGAAGAGTAACTCTCTAGAACAACGCTCTGCATGAAAAATATTGATCAATGCTTCCATCAATATTTTTCAGCATTCGTTAGATTGCCATATTGAAATTACGCATTATCAGCGTTGGTCACAAAATGCCGGCATGGGTAGACAGTGCGTGTGCCGATTTCACCAAACGCATGCCGCGTGAACTTGCAATAGAAATTGTCGATATCAAACCCGAAAAGCGTGCTGCCGGCAACAGCACAGAAAACATTCAACTAATTGAAGCCAAACGTATTTTAGAAGCCGCAGGACGCGATTTTCTAATTGCCTGTGATGAACGCGAGCAGGAAGTCACCACCCTGCAGCTATCGCAAAAAATGCAGTCATGGCAAACTCTGGGGCGTGACGTCAGCATCATCATCGGTGGTGCCGATGGCTTGCACACCAGCCTGAAACAACAGGCTGACTGGCTATGGAGCTTATCCAAGCTGACACTGCCGCACGCTTTTGTGCGGGTGTTGCTCACCGAGCAGCTCTATCGCGCCTACACTGTTATACAAAATCATCCATATCACCGCGAATAGCGCACACAAATCCATAAGCTGGCACGCTAAATGCTAAGCAATTAAGTGTATAAACCAATTTCAGTCGGTTTGGCAATTTCATGCACCACAAGCTGGCTGAATTAAAAATCAATGCACTTTTTTGGGAAATTGAAGGGCTATTTTTATGGATAACCAATGTTTAATTCTGCTCTCTAAATTTTCAGTCGCCGCCAGACCCATTGTAGGTTCTGTGAATTCAGCCAAAATGCTGCGTGACAGTGCCTATGCCAGCGAAATTTTTGAGCAGGTAGACGCAGTTGGTAATGAAGAATTAATTTTATTGTCACTGGACTTGCAAAATATGCTGGGGCTACTTGCAGCCCCACCTGAAAAGCCTGCAGAACAACAGTATGTTGCACCTAAATACATGTTTGGTGCGCGCGGCTAATCGGTTTTATTCCATCATCACAGCTGTTTTCAAAAACTATTTGCTAAACTGTAAGACTAAGCTTCGGAGTCTTACAGTTCATGCAAATTTCATCGACATATACCCAATCTCTGGTCTGGTTCAGGCGCGACCTGCGTGATTACGATCATGCCGCACTCTATTACGCATTAAAAGCATCCAAGGCGGTTTATTGCGCTTTTGTGTTTGATACTGAAATTCTGGATCTACTGACCGATAAGCATGACCGGCGCGTAGAGTTTATCTGGGAAAGTGTGAGCGAGCTTAAGTCAGCGCTGCAGGCCAAAGGGGGCGATTTAATCGTTCTACATGGTAAAGCCAGAGATGAGATTCCTAAATTAGCCAAACAACTCAATGTGGAAGCGGTATTCAGCAACCATGATTACGAGCCATCAGCAATTGCGCGCGACCAGTGCGTAGAATCAATTTTGCAATCCCAAGGCATCGCTTTTCATCACTTCAAAGATCAAGTGATTTTTGAAAAAGATGAAGTACTGAGCATGAGCAATAAGCCTTACACCGTGTTCACGCCCTATAAAAACATGTGGCTAAAAACGGTCAATGACTTTTACCTCAAGCCCTACCCAGTGGATCTTTATACGGATAATCTGGCAGCGACGCCTGCAAATATCTCATCAGATCTGATATCCCTTGAAGCGATGGGCTTCGCGCGCACCAATCTGGCACAAATGCGCCTGCCCACCGGCATGTCAGGTGGCAAGCAATTGTTTGATGACTTTTTAGAACGCATCGCCTTCTACAAAGAAAAGCGCGATTTTCCCGGTGTTAAAGGGGTATCTTATTTATCTGTACATTTGCGTTTCGGCACGGTTTCCATACGTCATTTGGCACGCAGTGCAATGCAAATTATCGGCGCTGGGGCACAAGGCTGGCTTAATGAACTGATTTGGCGCGACTTTTACTTCCAGATTCTGCATCACCAACCCTATGTGGCAGATGGAAAAGCATTCAAAACTGAATTTGAACTGTTGCAGTTTCCCAACAACGCCGACTATTTTAAGGCGTGGTGCGAAGGCAAAACCGGCTATCCCCTGGTGGATGCAGCAATGCGCCAGCTCAACAACACTGGATTCATGCACAATCGTCTGCGTATGGTAGCGGCCAGTTTTCTGGTCAAAGACTTATTGATAGACTGGCGCTGGGGCGAACGTTACTTTGCTGAAAAACTGATTGATTTTGACTTCAGTGCCAATAATGGCGGCTGGCAATGGGCAGCTTCAACGGGATGCGACGCACAGCCTTGGTTCAGGATTTTTAATCCGATTACTCAAAGCGAACGCTTTGACCCCCAAGGCAAATTTATTCGCAAATATGTACCGGAACTTAGCGCCTGCAACGATAAAGAAATTCATGCGCCGTGGTTAATAAGTGCACAACGACAAACCGCACTTAAACTTAATATCGGGCACGATTACCCGTTACCTATTGTTGATCATGCCACCCAGCGCGAACAAGCACTGGCTTTATACAAGAATTTATAAGCCACTGAATTTAATAAATAAAACTGTTTATTACCAGCACCACAAAGCGAACCATATTGCGATAAATTTAACTTATAAATATGTTGCATTAATACAACATATCGTTTATTTTACATTTAGTCACAAATTATATTCGTGGACAGAAATTGCCGCCTCATGAATAATCTCGACTTGTGGTTAATGCAATCGGTTGATGCAATTTATAAATATTAGAAACACATTAAAATGTACAAAAATTTATTGAAATTATTTACTGCATGCGCACTAGCCCTTTCGCTCATTGGTTGTGCAAGTCAAGCCAATAAAGACCCTCTGGAAAGCTTCAATCGCGGCATCTATAAATTTAACGACGTTGCAGATAAAGCGGTAATCAAGCCAGTTGCTAAAGGTTACAAAGCGGTTGCACCTACCCCGGTTCGTACCGGCATCAATAACTTTTTCAACAATCTGCGCAGCATCACATACGTTTTAAATAATCTTCTGCAGTTCAAATTTGCCAATGCGTTCAGTGAAGCCGGTCGCTTTGTCATCAACACCACATTTGGTTTAGCGGGTTTTATTGATGTCGCCGGCATGAACAAAATTCCGGCTCATAAAGAAGATTTCGGTCAAACCCTTGGTCATTGGGGTGTGGGCAACGGTGCATATTTAGTACTGCCATTTTTAGGCCCATCTACCGTGCGTGACACTGCAGGTTTGGCTGTAGACACCATCAGTAGCGACCCAATTACTTACACACATAACATCGGTGAAATTCGACTGCATAACCAATTGCGCGCCGCCCAGTTTATTGACAAACGCACTGAGCTGCTCGATGCAACAGATATTGTGGACGAAGCGTCATTGGATCCATACGCATTCATGCGTGATGCCTACCTGCAGCACCGTGCCAGTGCCGTTCAAGACGGAGCGGAATCAGATCAGGAAAATCTGAACAAAGACGAATTCGACGAAGTGGACGCTGAACTTAAAAACTAACAGCTCAATACTGACAAAGTACTAAAAATTAAAGCCCCAGATTGGGGCTTTAATTTTTTCTGTTTAATCAAGCATGTATTTTCAGACTAGTCTGCGGCAACCGTCATACGCTCAATCAAAATAGATCCAACTTGCTTGGAGCCTTGCACCAGTACATCATTGCCTATCCCTACTATCATTTTAAGCATATCTGCCATATTGCTCGCAATAGTAATTTCTTCCACTGCATGCACTATCACGCCGTTTTCCACCCAAAATCCAGCAGCCCCTCTGGAATAATCGCCGGTCACCATATTCATACCATGTCCGAGCAATTCAGTGACCACCAGACCTGTGCCCATCTGCTTCAGCAAGCCATCAAAATCATGCGTGCCTGATTTAACCAACAGGTTGTGATTACCGCCGGCATTGCCGGTGGTTTTCATACCCAACTTGCGTGCAGAATAACTGGACAGCACATAGCCCTGCAACACGCCGTTATCTACCAACTGCCGTGCCGAAGTCGTCACGCCTTCATTGTCAAATGGGCTGCTAGCCAGACCTTTTTTGATGAAAGGATCTTCATAAATAGACAGCAAAGGTGATGCAATCTGCTTACCTAAACTATCCAGCAAAAAGGAAGATTTACGATACAGATTGCCACCGGAAATAGCGCTAATCAGACTCGAAATCAAACCGCTTGCCAGTGGCGCCTCGAATAGAACCGGCACCTGACAAGTTTTGATTTTTCTGGCATCCAGCCTGCGCACGGTTCGTACACCGGCGATTCTGCCAATTTCAGATGCAGACTGTAAATCAGCAGCATCACGCGCAGTGCTATACCAATAATCTCGCTGCATATTCTGATTGGATTCAGCAATCACCGAGCAGCTGATGCCATGTCTGGAACTAGCATAACCGCCGGTAAAACCATGACTGTTGCTATATGAAAAGAAACCATGCCCATTAGAAACACTGGCACCTTCAGAATTGCTGATACGTTTATCTACATCCAATGCGGCTTGTTCACAAGTTTTTGCCAGTGCGATTGCTTCATCTACGCCGATATTCCACGGATGATTCAAATCAAGATCCGGGACATTTTTTGCCATCAGCTCAGCATCCGCCAAACCACAAAATGCATCTTGTGCGGTGTATTTTGCAATGTTGCATGCCGCGGCCACTGTATCCTCCAGCGCCTGACGGCTTAAATCTGAAGTGCTGGCATGCCCTTTCTGCTGCCCGAAGTATACACTGACCGACATGCCCTTGTCTCGGTTGTACTCGATATTTTCAACTTCACCCAGACGCACCGAAACGTTCTGGCCGACACTTAAACTTAACTCAGCTTCAGCCGCACTCGCACCCAAACGCTTGGCTATTTTGAGCACATCCTCTGACATCTGCTTGATTTCATCTATCGAATAACTAAACCCTGAATCTGACATAACGCTTTCTTCTATCAATATCTACAATAAAATCCATACTCCAAGGCTGTTATAATACAGCAGTATGAAACCTAAAAAGACAACATATGGCGCTGAATTAAGCCATCAGGCTGACTCAGATGCCGATTTGCCACCTAGCAAAACCCAACTCAAAGCTGAAGCAGATGCGCAGCAGGCGCTAGGCGTGCGCTTAACCGAGCTTTCAAAAGAGAAACTTCTGAAATTAAACCTGCCTGAAGAAGTTTTTGAAGCAGTACTCGAATCCAGAAAAATCACTGCCAACGGTGCAATCCGCCGTCATCGCCAATATTTGGGCAGACTGATGCGCGAAATTGATACGGCACCGATTGTCGAACAGCTTGCGCGCTGGGATGGCAAGCATACGGCTGAAAATGCTTATTTTCATGGTCTGGAACGCTGGCGTGATCGCCTGATTAATGACAGCAACGCAATGTCAGAATTCATGGCACTGCATCCTTCAACTGATAGTCAGCAACTGCGCACTTTAATTCGCAATGCGCAAAAAGAACTCGCTGCGAATAAGCCACCTAAAAGCAGCCGTGAGCTTTTCAAGCTGTTGCGTGAAATCACCAGCACCGAAGACCTCGATGCAGAGATCAATTTGTCAGAACCTGAACCCAATTAATTCCTAACAATTAATACATTATCTAAAAATCAACAATTACAAAGTGGCCGGAGAGCACACACGAAATCACTATAATAAATGAGGAGTAAACAATGAGCCTAGACTACGATGTAATGCTGGATGTGCGCCATGAAGACAGCCCTATCCCAACCATCCGTGCTAAAGAAGTGCTGGATAATATGCAGCAAGGTCAAATCGTTAAGGTCATTACCAGTAAAGAAAGCACCGTTAAAAATATCAAAACACTGGTAACCAACAATCCATTCAATTTAGTTGACCACGGCAAAACCGAAGAAGGATTTGTGTTCTATATTGAAAAACAATGACCCTCGTTCCTTAAAAAAAAGCCACTGCATGCAGTGGCTTTTTTTATATTGCCTGCGCTACTTCCTGGCGCTCAAAGCTACGGTGACCTTTTCTGCCACACCTTTACGCTCCAGCTCTACGGTGACACTCTGGCCTGAATATTTTTTCACTGCTGCAAACAAGTCTTCCACTTTATTCAGCGTCACATCGCCCATTTTAAGCAATGTATCGCCGCGCACAATGCTGGCCTTGGCAGCCGCTGAATCATTAATGACTGCAACGATTTTCAAACCGGGCAATTCTTCTATGGTTTTGACATCATCAGCAGGATTGGTGTTGGTATTCAATTTCAACTTAATCACATGCACACCAAAAGTTGGGGCAGGCAGCTTTGCCCAATAGCTGGCATAAAACGCATATTTCGTTGGTTCTTCAATCAACTCCTCTGCATCAAGCTCACGCCCTGTTTTAGCCGCTTCTCGCACCAACTCCAATTTGGAGCCTGTGACTTTTGCAGAATCATATTTTTTGTAAATCAGCACTTTGTCCGCTTTAATCGCCTTGCCATGCTGCAATGCCAAATCCGGGGAAGCTTCTTCAGCAGAAAAGCCAGATGAGCCTATCATGTCATAGCCTTCTTCCAGCATCTTAATATTGTCTTCATCCTTGTGATTGCTGAGCAGAATCTGCGTATCAGGATTGGGGTTCATCGACTTGAGTTTGTTGGTATTTTGCTCTTTATAGTTTTTTTCAAACGGATTCTCGGCAGCCTGAACCTGCTGAATCAGCATAAAAAATAATAGACTTAAAGCAGTCATCGCCAGCAACACTAGTTTGCTGATATCACGTATTGAAACTGCGGTCGCTTTCGGATTTATTTGAACTGAACGGGGGTGCATGAAAACATCCTTTATGTTGGGGAATGGTATGATTTAACCTTAATTCAGTACTAATGACAGAGCAATGACAAAACAATTCCTTAAAATCGGATTAATTTCTATCAGTGACCGCGCAAGCAGTGGTGTATATGAAGATAAAGGCATCCCTAGCCTCAAAGAGTGGCTGAACAATGCACTTGCCACGCCATTTGAAGTAGAAGCCAGATTGATTGCCGATGAACAACCATTGATTGAAGCAACATTGATTGAGTTGGCAGATATATATGGCTGCCATTTGATTCTTACCACTGGCGGTACAGGCCCCGCATTGCGTGATGTCACTCCCGAAGCAACTTTGGCTGTGGCCGATAAGGAAATGCCCGGGTTTGGTGAGCAAATGCGTCAAATCAGTCTCAACTTTGTGCCCACTGCCATATTGTCGCGACAAGTCGCTGTCATTCGCAAGCAATCTCTGATTATCAATCTGCCCGGCCAACCTAAAGCCATTGCACAAACCTTGGAAGGCCTAAAAGATGAGGCGGGCAACACGCTGGTACATGGCATTTTTGCTGCCGTGCCCTATTGTCTAGATTTGCTGGCCACCGCAGACAAACCCATGCCTTATATCGAAACCAATGAAGCGATTGTGAAAGCGTTTAGGCCAAAATCCGCAGTAAAACCGAGCTAAAGCCAAGCTAAAAGCAAGTTAATCAAGCACAAACCCCATGTCAGAATTTAACCTCATCCGCGAATATTTCACCAAACATGCCGAAAATGCAGACTTGGGCGTGGGCGATGATGCAGCTTTATTTCGAGCCAGCCCGCATCATCAGCTGGCGGTTTCTGTAGACATGTCCGTCGCCGGCACGCATTTTTATGCGGATGCCGCACCCTATGACATTGGCTGGAAAAGCATGGCGGTCAACATTTCCGACATGGCCGCCATGGGCGCAACACCCAAATGGGCAACACTGGCGATTGCCCTGCCTGACATCAATCAAGATTGGCTGGCGGAATTCTCTCGTGGCTTATTTACCTGTGCTAATGCATTTAAAGTGTACTTAATTGGTGGCGACACCACGCGCGGTGCGCTTAATATCAGCATTCAAATCATGGGCGAAGTGCCCACAGGCAAGGCGCTACTGCGCAGTGGCGCAAAACCTGAGGATGACATTTGGGTGTCCGGCTATTTAGGTAGCGCAGCGTTAGGCTTGGCACAACTGCAAGGCAAAGTTGCACTGCCGGCCGAAGTGCGTCAAACCTGTTTAGCGGCGCTAAACCAACCTCAACCTAGAATCAGTTTAGGCTTAGCACTGCAAACTGTCGCTCACAGCTGTATTGATGTTTCCGATGGTCTGCTGGCAGATTTAGGGCATATTCTGCAAGCTTCAAACTTGGGAGCGAGCATTGATTTTAGTCGCATCCCCTGCTGTACGTTTTTAAAATCGCAACTCGATAATCCGCTTATCAGACAGTGCATATTGAGCGGAGGCGATGATTATGAGCTGGTTTTCACCGCACCTGCATCACAGCGTGCGGCGATAAAATCACTCAGCGAGCAGCTCAAGCTACCCCTCACCACCATCGGCCACATCACAAAAAACTTGGGCTTATCGGTACACTACCAAGGGCAGCTATTGGAAATTTCACAAAAAGGGTTTGATCATTTTGGCTAATTCAACCGCTCCTGATTTCAAACTGTTAATGGCGCATCCTGCACATTTTTTGGCGCTGGGGGCGGGCGCCGGTTTAGCTAAAAAAGCGCCAGGCACTTTCGGAACCCTATTAGGGTTACCGCTATTTTTTCTGATTGTTCCACTGCAGATTGACCTGCAAATTTCGATCATCTTCATCCTGTTTTTAGTCGGGATTTATTGCTGCGAAAAAACAGGTCAAACGCTGGGAGTTTCTGATCACGGCAGCATCGTTTGGGATGAAATCGTCGCCATGATGTTAGTGCTCACTTTCACGCCGTTGCAATGGCAATGGTGGTTGGCTGCCTTTGCGCTTTTTAGGCTGTTTGATATTTGGAAACCGGCTCCGATACGTCAATGTGATGCAAAAATCAAAGGCGGATTAGGTGTGATGATGGACGATATTCTGGCTGCTGTTTATGCCATTTTGAGTTTAAAAATCTTGTTATGGCTGATTTAGATTCTGAAATTAATATGTTGGCAGCACAACTTGGCATTGCGCTCAAAGCGCATGGCAAGATGCTCACACTGGCGGAGTCATGCACCGGCGGCATGCTCGCCAGTGCCATCACAAGTATTGCAGGCAGCTCCGTTTGGTTTGACCGTGGCTTCGTAACTTATAGCAATGCCGCAAAAATTGAAATGCTGGGTGTGAGCGCAGACACTATTGAAACCAAAGGTGCGGTGAGTGTAGAAACCGCAGCAGAAATGGCGCAGGGTGCACTTGCGCATAGTGCCGCGCAAGTCAGTGCCAGCATCACCGGCATTGCCGGCCCCGATGGCGGCAGCGCACAAAAACCTGTGGGCACGGTTTGCTTTGCCTGGATGGGTTCAAATATCCAATTGCAAACCAGTGTTCGACACTTCAAAGGCGACCGCCATGCAGTGCGCCAGCAAGCCACGATTTACATCATGACCGAACTGTTAAACGCACTTAGCTTATTTAGCTAACTAGTCTAGCTGACTTGCCTAATTGTCCTGTGCAATTAAATTGCCTAATTGACCTGCTTAATTAGCGGTGACCTCTGTGATGGCCGTGACCCTGATTAAAGTAGCGCTGACCGTGATGCCTGTCATTAAAATAGCGCTGACCATGATGGAAATGACGAGGCGCACCATAAACCACACCGGGGTACACCACGACTGGCGCTGGATGGTAAATTCTGGGCGCATGGTACACCACTGGTGGAGCCACATGATATCCAACGGCAGGGTAGCCATAAGGTGCAAATCCGCCGATGTTAATGCCGATATGAAACGAATCACGCGCCTGCGCAGCTGAAGCACTCATAGCCAAAGCAAGAGCAACTAAAAAAACACGTAATAATTTCATCGAAAATCTCCAATCTACATTTACGCTTGTAATGGTTTCAACGACTAAAAAACTAAGCACGTTGACTTTATAAACAAAAATATTTACTAATTCAAAAAAACCAAAAAAAATCCCTGCTAAATACACGCTCCCTGACCCTGCAGAGCTTACCTTAAAACATAATTTGTGGAATAATTGCTTGTTAATTTAAGCACTTCAAAATAAAGGTAAAAATCCATGGATGACAATAAAGCTAAAGCCCTTTCTGCGGCTCTTTCGCAAATTGAAAAACAGTTTGGCAAAGGTTCCATCATGCGCATGGGCGATAGCGACATTGGCGAGGATATCCAAGCCGTTTCTACCGGCTCACTGGGTCTGGATATCGCCTTGGGTATCGGCGGCCTGCCGCGCGGCCGTATTGTTGAAATCTATGGCCCTGAATCCTCTGGTAAAACAACACTGACCTTGTCCGTCATTGCCGAAATGCAGAAAATGGGCGGCGTGGCAGCATTTATTGATGCGGAACACGCACTAGACCCGCAATATGCAGCAAAACTGGGCGTTAATGTGCCTGACTTACTTATTTCACAGCCAGATACCGGCGAACAGGCACTGGAAATTGCCGATATGCTGGTGCGCTCCGGCTCAGTGGACATCGTAGTGGTTGACTCGGTGGCGGCGCTAACCCCGCGCGCCGAGATTGAAGGCGAAATGGGTGACTCACACATGGGTCTGCAAGCACGCTTAATGAGCCAAGCTTTGCGTAAACTGACCGGCAACATCAAACGCACGAATACTTTAGTGATCTTCATTAACCAAATCCGCATGAAAATCGGCGTCATGTTCGGCAACCCGGAAACCACCACCGGCGGCAACGCACTGAAATTTTACGCGTCTGTGCGTTTGGATATCCGCCGCACTGGCGCGATTAAAAAAGGTGACGAAGTTACCGGTTCTGAAACCCGCGTAAAAGTCATCAAAAACAAAGTCGCGCCACCGTTCAAGCAGGCTGAGTTTGACATCATGTACGGCGAAGGCATTTCACGTTTGGGCGAAATTATTGAACTGGGCACCAACATTAAGCTCATCGAAAAAGCCGGCGCTTGGTATAGCTACAATGGCGAAAAAATCGGTCAGGGTAAAGAAAACGCCAAAGAGTTCTTGCGTGAGCATCCAGAAATTGCGCAAGACCTGGAAGCAAAAATTCATGCAAATGCCAAACAACTGAATGAAGTTATGGCAGCGCCTCGCGGAGAAGATGACTAAGCAAGTATTCCGGTTGGCAAATGTCAGCTCGTGAAAAATCTTTACGGCAGCGTGCACTCGATTATCTGGGCAAGCGTGAATATTCATACGTTGAGCTGTGGCAAAAACTAAAACCTTTTGCCGAAGAAACGGACGACATTCCAGCCTTGCTTGAGGATTTTAAAAAACGCGGCTGGCTTTCAGATGCAAGGTTTACCGAACAGATGGTACACGCTAGGCAGCACAAGTTCGGCAGTGCACGCATTGCCTACGAACTCCGCGAAAAGGGTGTCGCCGAGCATCTAATTGAAGATGCGATTGAGCAGGTGAAAGACACTGAGCTTGAAAACGCCACTGAAGTCTGGCGTAAAAAATTTAAGAGCGGCCCTAACAGCCGCGAAGAATGGGCAAAACAAGCCCGTTTTTTACAAAGCCGCGGCTTTGGGTTTGATTTAATTAAGAAAGTATTGAGTAATAAAAACGAAGATGACTTGTAGTCGTCATTCCCGCGGAGGCGGGAATCCAGTTGAAGTATTGAATAGCCTAGATTCCCGCCTCCGCGGGAATAACCGATATCACTTTTTGTTTTAATACGATATTCGTATAAATTATTTGAAGCTTAAGAATGACCATTAAACTCAGCAACAACCCCAGCAGCAACGAAATTCGTAAAGCCTTTTTGGACTTTTTCGCCTCTAAAGGCCATGAAGTTGTCAGCTCCAGCTCTCTGGTGCCGCATGGCGATCCTACCCTGCTGTTCACCAACGCAGGCATGAACCAGTTCAAAGATGTATTTCTGGGTTTCGACAAACGTCCATACACCCGCGCTGCCTCCAGTCAAAAATGCGTGCGTGCAGGCGGCAAGCATAACGATCTGGAAAACGTAGGTTACACCGCACGTCATCACACCTTCTTTGAAATGCTGGGCAATTTCAGCTTCGGCGACTATTTCAAGAAAGACGCCATCAGCTTCGCCTGGGAACTGCTGACTGAAGTATTCAAGCTGCCGAAAGATCGCCTCACCGTCACCGTCTACGCAGAAGATGATGAAGCCTACAACATCTGGCTCAACGACATCGGCGTACCGGCCGAACGCATCATACGCATAGGCGATAACAAAGGCGCACGTTACGCTTCTGACAACTTCTGGATGATGGGCGATACAGGCCCATGCGGCCCTTGCACCGAGATTTTTTATGACCACGGCGCACATCATTTTGGCGGCCCTCCGGGCAGTCCAGATGAAGACGGAGACCGCTTCATCGAAATCTGGAACAACGTATTCATGCAGTTCAACCGTGATGAAGCCGGTGTGATGCACCCGCTGCCAAAACCATCAGTTGATACCGGTATGGGTTTGGAGCGTATTTCTGCGGTATTGCAGCATGTGCACGCCAACTATGAAATTGATTTGTTTCAAACACTCATCGCCGCCGCCGCGCGCGAAACCAAAGCTGCCGATTTAAACAGCCCATCACTTAAAGTGCTGGCCGACCACATTCGTGCCTGCTCATTCCTGATTGCTGACGGCGTGATTCCGGGCAACGAAGGCCGTGGTTACGTGTTACGCCGCATCATCCGCCGCGCAATTCGTCATGGTTACAAACTGGGTGTACGCAGTGCGTTCTTCCATCGTTTGGTAGCAGATTTAGCTGGCGTCATGGGCGGGGCTTACCCAGAGCTGGTGAGCAATCAGACGCGTATTACCGATATCCTAAAACAAGAAGAAGACCGCTTCTTTGAAACTATTGAAAACGGCATGGCGATTTTGGAAGCCGAGCTTGCCAATACCGAAGATATTTTCAACGGCGAAACTGCCTTTAAACTGCACGACACCTATGGCTTTCCGCTCGACCTCACCGCCGACATCTGCCGTGAGCGCGAAGTGAAAGTAGACACCGCGGCTTTTGACGCAGCCATGGCGCGCCAGAAAGAACAAGCACGCTCTGCAGGCAAGTTCAAAATGGCAACCAACCTTGAGTATGACGGCATCGCCACCACGTTCTACGGTTACGAAAAACTGGAAACCACAGGCCAGGTGACCGCGCTGTACAAAGATGGCGTGGCGGTCACGCAGCTCAGCGAAGGTGAACAAGGTGTGGTGGTGCTGAACAACACGCCGTTCTATGCTGAATCTGGTGGTCAAATCGGTGACTGTGGCGAAATTCGCGGCGGTCATGGCATTTTTGCTGTGGAAGACACGCAGAAAATTCAAGCCAGCGTGTTTGGGCATCATGGCGTGCTCAAAACCGGCACGCTGAACGTGGGCGACCACATCACTGCACGTGTTAACGCGCAGGCGCGCACCAACACCATGCGCAATCACTCCGCCACCCACCTCATGCACAAGGCTTTGCGTGAAGTGCTGGGTGAGCATGTCCAGCAAAAAGGCTCATTGGTAGATGCCGACAAAACACGCTTTGACTTTGTGCACAACGCGCCAATGACCGATGAAGAAATTGCCAAAGTTGAGCAGATTGTAAACGCAGAAATTCTAACCAACGCGGCTTGTCAGGCGCGCGTGATGGATATTGAATCTGCAAAAGAAACCGGCGCCATGATGCTGTTCGGTGAAAAATACGGTGATGAAGTGCGTGTGCTGGATATTGGTTCATCACGTGAGTTATGCGGTGGTACGCACGTAAGCCGCACCGGTGACATTGGCCTGTTCAAAATCACTGCAGAAAGCGGTGTGGCAGCCGGCGTGCGCCGTGTTGAAGCCACCACGGGCGAAGGAGCGCTTAAGCTCATCAACGCACAGCAGAACTTGATTTCACAGCTGGCAAGCGAGTTAAAAGCACCGGTGGCAGAAGTCGCCAGCAAAGTTGCGCAGTTATCTGACTACGCGAAATCGCTGGAAAAAGAACTGGCACGCCTGAAATCAAAACTGGCGTCTTCACAGGGCGATGATCTGGCAACGCAAGCTTTGGAAATTGCCGGCATTAAAGTGCTGGCAGCCACTTTGGATGGTGCAGATGCCAACACCCTGCGTGAAACCATGGACAAACTGAAGGATAAATTGAAATCAGCAGCCATTGTGCTGGCAAGTGTGAATGACGGCAAAGTCAGCTTGGCTGCAGGGGTCACCTCAGATTTAATTAATAAAATAAAAGCCGGTGAATTAGTTAATTTTGTTGCAGGGCAAGTGGGCGGCAAAGGTGGCGGCAAACCGGATATGGCAATGGCGGGCGGCACTGATGCCAGCCAATTGCCAAAAGCGTTAACAAGTGTAGAAAACTGGGTAAAAGAGAGAATTTAATTAAATGGCACTTATCGTACAAAAATACGGCGGCACCTCGGTCGCCAATCCAGAGCGCATTCGCAATCTGGCACGCCGCGTGGCACGCTACAAAGCCATCGGCCACAAAGTGGTGGTCGTGGTTTCCGCCATGTCAGGCGAAACCAACCGCTTAATCGCGCTGGCAAAGGAAATTATGCCGGAGCCAGATCCACGCGAATTAGATGTGATGGTCTCAACCGGTGAGCAAGTCACCATTGGCATGACGGCACTGGCCTTGATGGAACTTGGTATTAAAGCCAAAAGCTACACCGGCGCACAAGTCAAAATCCTGACCGATGATGCATATACCAAAGCGCGTATCCTGAGCATTGATGAAACCAACATCAAAAAAGACTTGGATAACGGCTATGTAGTCGTTGTGGCTGGTTTCCAAGGCATGGATGCCAACGGCAACATTACCACGCTTGGCCGTGGCGGTTCAGACACTACTGGCGTGGCGCTTGCTGCAGCACTTAAAGCCGATGAATGCCAGATTTACACCGATGTGGATGGCGTTTATACCACCGACCCGCGCGTAGTGCCCGAGGCACGCCGTCTGGACAAAATCACTTTTGAAGAAATGCTGGAACTGGCCTCACAAGGCAGCAAGGTATTACAGATTCGCTCAGTAGAATTTGCCGGCAAATACAAAGTTAAATTACGTGTGCTCTCCAGCTTTGAAGAAGAAGGCGAAGGCACACTGATCACATTTGAGGAAGAAAACAACATGGAACAACCCGTCATCTCAGGCATCGCATTTAATCGCGACGAAGCCAAAATCACTGTGTTAGGCGTGCCGGATAAACCAGGTATTGCTTATCAAATTTTAGGCCCGGTGGCAGAAGCCAATGTAGACGTGGATATGATTATCCAAAACACCGGCGCTGATGGCACCACAGACTTCACCTTCACCGTGCACAAAAATGAAATGAACAAAGCGCTGAGCATTCTGCGCGACAAAGTGCAAAGCCACATCGGCGCGCGTGAAATCAGCGGAGATGACAAAATTGCCAAAGTATCGATTGTTGGCGTAGGCATGAAATCGCACGTGGGCATCGCCAGCAAAATGTTCCGCATTCTGGCGGAAGAAGGTATCAACATTCAAATGATCTCCACTTCAGAAATCAAAATCGCTGTTGTCATCGATGAAAAATATCTGGAGCTGGCAGTGCGCGTGCTGCACAAAGCATTTGAATTGGACGCAGAATAATTGACCGAGCGCAAATTTACAATTCTGCAACCAAGTTAACATTGATTTTCAAGAGGGTTTCGCGTACTATCACGCCCTCGCAATCAGTGAAATAGGTAGTATCGATAACACTGAATGTCATTAAACTGACATTGATTGCAAATTTAACGGAGAGCTGGCCGAGTGGTCGAAGGCACTTCCCTGCTAAGGAAGCATACGGGCTTAAATCTGTATCGAGGGTTCGAATCCCTCGCTCTCCGCCAGTTTTAAAGCGTACATTTTATTTTGCTGGCAAAATATTCTGCATCAAGTATAATTCACGCCTCACGCGCCCGTAGCTCAGCTGGATAGAGTACTTGGCTACGAACCAAGGGGTAAGGAGTTCGAATCTCTTCGGGCGCGCCATATAAAACAAAGGCTTACAGATTAAACCCTGTAGGCCTTTTTTGTTTTTTCCAGTAAAGGTCTAAACAAAGGTCTAAACAATAAAAATCCACAGCATCTTTCCAGCCCAGCATCCTTAAACCTATCAGAGTCGAAGTTAGTCTTACCTGCTTTGCTAAGTAAACTATATGAGCAAACCAGTGTGGTGATTACCACCAACTTAAGCTTTGCAGAATGGACTGGAGTATTCGGTGATCAGAAGTTGACCACGGCATTACTTGACCGACTCACACACCGTTGCCATATTGCAGAAACAGGCAATGATAGTTATCGATTTAGGCACAGCTCAAGAGACTCAAAAAAGGAGAATAAAACAAAATCATTAACCCAACTTTAGCGATAGAATAATCATTATGGGTGGGTCAAAATTCAGTGCATTTGGTGGGTCAAATTTAAATGCAATTTAACATTCCTTATAAATCACGGTGTTTTCGTGCTGTTCCCACGGGGCAAAATGTTTGTGCTCGGTGATGCGCGTGTAGGGAATTTCGAGATTGCTGTAGTTGATGACGGCATTGCCTTGATAATCGCCCGCATACCGCTCTTGCGCAAAATCCAGTGTGCGATAAGCCAAGCGTCCTGCGCTGTAATCAAACCAGGCATCAATTGAACCGCTGTAAAACACATGTTGATAATCGACAGCTTGTTCACGAGCAAAGGCAGTGTTGAGGCGCACTTCGATGTTGGGGTGCTCCAGCATGCGCTCCACGACATAGGTGTAGCCATGCTTGGGAATCCCCTGAAATGTGCTAGTGTAATAGTTGTCGTCATCATTGAAGCGCAGCGGCAGGCGCTTTAATATGCTTGCCGGCAGCGCACTGGGCGGCAAGCCCCATTGTTTTTGCGTGTAACCTTTGAAGAAGGCTTCATACAAGGCCTTTCCCATAAACCGCAATGCCTGCTCTTCAAAAGTCTGCGGGTCGGCTATCGATTGGTCGCATATCGACGCTATAAAATCTTGCGCCTGTTTGGGATTAAAGTTTTTGCCAAAAAAGCTGTTGATGGTCATCAGGTTTATTGGCAATGAGTAGACTTGACCGTTATACACCGCTTTGACGCGGTTGATGAATGGCATGAACTCATCAAACTGCTGCACATAATTCCACACCTGCTCATTGCTGGTGGTGTGGAAAATATGCGGGCCATACACATGCACCATGATGTCAGTTTCGGCATCACGCGCAGTGTGGCAGTTGCCCGCCACGTGCGAACGCGTGTCATGCACCACCACATGATAACCCGCCAATGCCAGCTCTCGGGCGATGACCGCACCCGAAAACCCTGCTCCGACAACGGCGATTCTGTTTTTCATGGAAGTGTATTTTGCAATTGAGTGAAGGTCACTGCTAGCATGTCATTTAACATTTCAGGTTGTACTGATTGTTTTAGTTGGGTAGCTAAAATGTTACAAACAATGTACCTGAGAGCACGTGATTCATCAGGTCTGCACGCTGCCCGTTGATGTACTGATTTAAATAGCCCACCTCTAATTTCATGTGGTTATCCAGCGCCCAGTTCACGCCGACAAATGCGCGGTTTTGATCGAAGCCGCGCTCTGCACCATAATCCGTATCATTTAAATTCAAAAAGTATTCGTCATAGGCCACCAATAGCAATCTGGGGCTGATGCCGGATGGAGCGGTGATACGCAGCATTTGCCGGATTTTGTGACCGGTTTTGTGCGAGTTTTCGATAAAACGCTGCTCTAGACGCGTGCGACTTTGAATCTTAATTTCGCCAATCGGGGTGAAGTTATGCAAAATCTGCTGCCAAACACGATGTTCTTCAAAGGATTTTCTGCCGGCCGGGTCGGTAATCACATTGGCATAACCCAACCACGCGCTGGTTTGCTTGTTGAAATCATAAATCACTGCGGGGCGAATTAGCACTTGGTCGAAATGGCTGCCCTCATCACGAAAGCGTGGCTGCAGCTCGGCATACCAGCGCCAATTTTCAACGGGCAAGTGCCCTATCATATTTACGTTGAGCCAAACACGCCCATCTTCTATGGTATCTGCGTATGCAAGAATATGACTTGAACTTAATGCTGCGAACATCAGTGCAGCCGCAATAATTTTTTTATACATGATAGTTTTCTGCTGTTTGTTATTGGATCGATTCTAGCTGTTCATGATTTTACTTAAGGCGCATTCATGATCAACAATAGTGCTTACAAAAAACATTCCTTCATAATGCAATCATACAAACACGACATGTCGTCGATGTGAAATTTAAGGAGATTATTATGTGGACTACACCAGCAGCTACTGAAATGCGTTTTGGCTTTGAAGTAACAATGTACGTAATGAACAAATAATCGTTACCTTACGTTACGGTTACTTAAAGGGAGCTTTGCTCCCTTAGTCATTTTTGCGACACATTATTCGTGTATAGTCGCAGTATTAGCAGTAAAAAAACAGCCTGTAAATTGAAGTTACCGCTTCATTGGCTTTTAACAAGAAACCAAAAGTTTCAAGGAGATTTAAATGCAAACATTACCAAATTACGATGATGTTTATCGTGCCCCCGAACCGTCAGATTTAATCAAAGCCCTGCGTTTTATTTTTACTGCCGTGTTTATCACTGCTGTATTCATTGTGCCGACCATTACTGCCGTAGAATTTTTTGTGGCCTAATAACTAGCTTAGTAGCGCCTGAATGACCCAATCACCACGCCCCACACCTCAAAGTGTATGTCTTCGGTGATGTGAATGGGCGCGTAATCACCGCTGGAATTGGCAGGTAACAGCTTTACTTGGCCTTGCTTGCCTCGGCTTAAGGTTTTAATGGTAAATTCACCATCCAGCATGGCCAGCACAATGTCGCCTACCGATGCGATTTTGGATCGATCAACCACCGCTTTGTCGCCGGGTAGCAGCCCCGCATCAATCATGGAGTGGCCTTGAATGGTGACAAAGAAGGTGGAGGCTTTGTCATCGATTAAAAACTCATTCGGGTCGAGACGTTTTTCCACATGCTCGTCCGCCGGGCTGGGGATACCTGCGGCTACTTTGCTGCTGAACAAAGGCAGTGCAACAGGCTGAGCACTGAGTGACGGAAATTCAAATTCATTAATCGCATCCAGATCATGACCTTTGCGCTTTTTCTGATAGGCAGCCAAGAAATCTTTAATCACCGGCTGCTGACTGGTCGGCACGCGTATCACGGAAGTGGCTTCACCAAATTTACCCGTGCCCACACGGCGCCCCGCCCCTGCGCGCTTGCCGCCATGTTGTTTATTAGATGGATGTATAGGAGTCACGCTCATTTGTTTATTGTAACAATAATTGTTTATAAATCCAGCTGAATTTTTCAACTGAATGGATTGAGTTTTAATCCAGATTACGCTGAATAAAACCGATGACGTGTTTCAGTAAAGCACCATCGCCGCGCAATGGCTTGGCGAGTTTCGCCGCCATATCCACATGGTTGTATTTGGGAAACTCAACCACTTCAACCTGCCCGCCTGCCTGTTGAATCTTTGCCGCGAGGTTAAATGTGTTTCTCGGCCACACCGTGCCATCTTTTAATCCCACCAGCAGCTGCATGGGTGGGTTGGTGCCATCCACAAAATTGATAGGCTGCGATTTCCACTGCTGGCTCTCTTCACCAAAAATTTCTTTTAGCCGATTGGATTTGAGTGGTAAAAAGTCATAAGGCCCAGCTAAACCAATAATGCCGCGAAAATCTGCCGGCTTCAGCGCTGCCTGCGCCAGATATTCAGAGTTCACACCCAGCATCACAGCGATATGCGCGCCGGCTGAATGCCCGGCCAGAAACACCCGCTCAGGGTCACCGCCAAACTGCTGAATATTGCGCTTCACCCATTGCGCAGCGCGGGCAGGGTCAGCCATAAATTCAGGAAATAGCACGTCGGGATACACACGATAATCAGGTACTACCACCACTATGTCATGGCTGGCCAAGGCCTCCGCCACAAACTTGTAATCTGCCTTAGTGCCAGAATCCCAACTGCCGCCATAGAAAAATATCACCACAGGTAAAGCATGACTGGCATGCTTGGGCTGATAAATATCCAGCTGCTGCCGCGCCAAATCGCCATAAGCGATATTAGCGTGGAGATGGTAGCCGTCGCTTGGCACTAAGCCATTCAGCACTTTAACCGGGGAACAGGCACTGCTCACAGTCACCGCCACCCCCATCATTGCGGAAGCAATGATTTTTTTTACGGAAGGTTTTTGTGTCATGATGATTGTGATGAAATGTTCAAAAGTCGTCCTGAAAAGCTGTCTTAGAGAGTAGCCATTTGGATGAGCAGGCTTTGACATTAGTTCATCCAGTGTAACGTGAGGCGTATAAACAAAAAAAGCACACCCGAAGGTATGCTTAATTGTATATATAGTTGGCGGAGTGGACGGGACTCGAACCCGCGACCCCCGGCGTGACAGGCCGGTATTCTAACCAACTGAACTACCACTCCTTAATACAAACATGTTCAGTAACATTTGTATCATTTTCGCTGGTTTTTTGGTGGGTGCTAACGGGGTCGAACCGCTGACATTCGCCTTGTAAGGGCGACGCTCTACCAACTGAGCTAAGCACCCTGCCTCACCAACGAAGGCGGCATCATACCTTATATTGAAGCAATTTTCCAAATATTTTTTAATTAAAATGAACACAATGGTTAAACCCATGAGGGCGTGCCTAATTTTTAGGCAAACTTATACAGTATCAATAAAAACGGGAGCCTGAGCTCCCGTTTTTATTTTCCCCTTACAAAGACTTCACCACGGATACATAACAAAGTCTCTATAGATACTTTAATTTACTGCGTCTTTCAGTGCTTTACCTGCTGTAAAGCCAGGAGCATTTGAAGCCTTGATTTTCAGCTCAGCACCAGTACGTGGGTTACGGCCGATACGTGCAGCACGTTTACCAACTTTAAATGTACCAAAACCGACCAGTGTCACTGGGTCACCTTTTTTCAAAGAGTTAGTGATGCTATCAGTAATCGCGTTCAGTGCTTTTGTTGCATCTGCTTTAGTCAAGCCAGCTTGCTCTGCAATTTGGGCAATCAATTCTTGTTTATTCATAGATAGTATTCCCGGGTTAGTTAAGACGAATTTTAATCATATCGCATAATTTGCAATCTGCATCTATATGCTAACACTTAAATTATCACAATTGATGTTAATTTGTTTTAACACACACAAAAAATGTGTTTTAACCCCCGAATTCATTGAACCTAGGCGGCTTTAAAGCATCCATATAATTTATTCACTCGCTAATTAATTATCAGGGTTTAAGCATGAAAAAAATTGTCATCTTAACGCTTATGCTCGTCCAGCCAATTGTCGGTTTAGCCCAGCCGACCATTGCTGATCTGCTCAGAATCAATGAGTCTATCGTTCATGTCAGTGTTGATCTAGGCAACGGTAACACCGGTACGGGTACTGGTGTTGTGGTCAGCAATGAATATGTGGCAACCAATTGCCATATTTTGGCTAATGCATATGGCGCCAACATTGCCAAATACGGTGATGGATACCCTCCGGTTGCGATGAAAGCAGACTGGAAGCACGATTTATGTCTGCTCAAGTTTGAAAAACTGCCATTTAAACCGGTACCAATGCGCGACAGCACCACTCTGCTGAATGAAGAAGAAGTGTTTACTGTGGGCTACCCCAGCGGAAATAACGTTCCGCAGCCTTCCTACGGGACTATCAAAGCCACTTACCCTCTAGATAACAGTTTGATTATTCGCTCAAACGCCGCTTTTGCACTCGGTTCTAGCGGCGGCGCTATGTTTGATCAGCATTTCAATTTGATTGGCATTACCAGTTTTAAAAATCCCGGACCAAACTCATTTTTTTACAGCATGCCAGTTGAGTGGATTAAACAACTATTTGATTCCCCGGATTTAATTTCGCTTAAAACCAATGAGCAGCCTTTTTGGGCACTACCCAATTCACAGCATCCTTACTTCATGAAAATCGTAGTGCCATTTCAAAATCATGAGTGGGATGAAGTGATTAAAATTGCCGGAGAGTGGGTCAAGCAACAGCCGAATTTGGCAGATGCTTGGTATTTTTTAGGTGTAGCCGAACTGGAATCAAAACTGCTAGATGATGCCAAAATGCATCTCAAAAAAACTACCGAGCTGAATAACGGTCACCTTGAAGCCTTACTTAAACTATCAGAAATCGCCATCAAGGAACGGAACTACACTGAGCTAGACAAGGTTATCAAGCTGATACAGCCTTTGGATGCTGTAGAAGCTGAACAATTATTAACTCAGGTGGCTAGTGTTAAAAAAGATTAGCGCTGTGCAGGTTTAATTTGCAGCCAGTAGCTTGGATGTTCAGGCACCGTTGCAAACTTCAGCATATCGGCACGCTTTAGATTTTCCAGCGCCTCGTCCTGTTAAATATTCTGAGCCGAGGCATTCTTGCTTGCCAGCGGCTGTGCATAGCTTAACCATGCCGGATTCTGTACGAAATTTCTATCCTGCATACAACGCACCACCACATTGGCTTTGCGCCCTGCAAGCTCTAGCTTTTGAAATTCAACTCTAGGCACCATGTGGGCGGTAGCCTGCTCGGGGCGATTCACACTGCACTAGGGCAACTTGCAGTAATGTTTGGCAGTGACCGAGTGGCACTTTAAGGGCAGTTACACGGAATTATGAACGGTCTCGAAAAAGTCGTTTTAAACGACTCTTTGAAAATTGTTTACTTACACACCCTTATTCCAACCCTATCACTTTTGACCTATCCAAACCTTCTGTCTTGCCCACAAATACAGTAAAATATCAACTTCTGGGGGATTAGCTCAGTTGGTAGAGCAAATAAATAATTGTGAAAAATTATCGTTGTAATTAATTATAAAGAGCTATTTTCTTGATAAAGTGAATATTCATTTCCATTGACCTTACTCCAAAAACTTTTCATATACTTAGCATCAAATCTCTTTATTGAGAATGAGTCTCCATATTTAGATAAGAGCCCTCGTTTTAAAATATACTGAGACATCATCTCACCAAAAACTGGAGCAAATTTAAATGCTTGTCCCGAACCCAAGCAGTGTATTAAATTTTTGATTTTTGAATCAGGTCCTAATATAAATTTTAGATCGGGGGTGATATCAAAATAAGATCGATAGCCTGAAGAAAATACGGTGTTATTTAAATTTTTAAATCGCTTATGAGCAATTTCTTCATATAATTTTATTTGAGAGTAATTCTGCATCTGATTTGTTGGGTCATTAATAAAATCTGCACCAATCACAAAAATAGGATTGTCAGCAAAAGTAGTGCTTGTTTCATACACCCCTCTTTTTCTGGGTTGATGCATATGTATTTCACCGTCTCGCCAACTTCGGAAATAAGCTCTATTCACATAATCTGCAATGATAGGCATTGAAGCTTTTTTTGATGAAAGACTACTTAACCAGTTAACAACATACACAGGTTCAACGCTCACAGGGATGGATATACCTGCTTTTGAAAATAAATTAGCACTCCACGGGCCTGCAGCGTTTATAACATAATCAGCTTTGATGACATGATTAGTAGTTATTATTTCTGTAATATTTTCATTTGAATTTTTTTTGAATCTTAAAACTTCTTCTTTTTCAAATAAAGTGACGTTAGATTGAGTAATACCCTCATATAAACCTTTTCTCACATATGCTGGATCGAGTTGAATGGCATCTGGCTCATGATAAAAGACTTCATCGTCATATAAATTCACAAAGTCTGGGCATATTTTATTTGCAGCATCTTGTGTAATTTTCTTAAAATTTATGGGGATTGTTTTTAAATCTTTTGCAAGCTGGTCCCATTTTTCATTCGTTGAATTTTTATCTTTTTTGGCTATCCATAGGGCTCCAAATTTTTCAAGTTCAATTTCTACCCCCCAGATAGCTTTGAGATTAAGCCACATATCTGTCGAAATTTGTCCTAATTTAGCAGCTACAATATCAGCATTTGCTGATCTGACTATGCCTGAATGTCGAATCGATAAGGCACTACCTAAAACATTCTTTTCAATTAAACATACAGATTCAGGTTTGCCTCCAGTATTTTTTAAATGTCTAGCCAATGAAATAGCAGAAGCTGCACCGAGACAACCCCCTCCAATAACTACTGTATGAAATTTTTTCATAAGATCACACTTTAGTTATCATTTCCTTTTTGCACTTGATGTATTCGTAGGTTTATCAGTGATAGAGAGCCCTGGTTTGAAAGCTTTTTTAATGTATTGATCGCCTTCTTTAGTAATCACAGTTATCCAATTCGTGCCCCATTTAATAATAGCTTGCCCATCTTTTTCTTCCCAATTCCCGTATTTCATATCTTTACCATGGGTTCCAGATGCTGCTCCATCCTCACTTAACTGAATTTCAAAGGGATCCTTGTTTGTATCTGCTAAAACCCAAGCGCCACTGTATTCTTTAGCAAGTAGTGTGCCCGATAAAATGATAGATATAGTAAAAACCAACAAAAGGTTTAATACTTTACTAAATTGAATTTTCATATAACTTCCTTTTTTGCTGATAATTCATGCACTACTATACAACTATTATTTGACATTAATATTACTTTAAACCACCTTATTATTCTAGAAAATACTGAAGACTTTAGAATTTAAAAAGTCGTTTTAAACGACTCTTTGAAAATTGTTTACTTACACACCCTTCGGCTTCATCCAAAACATCCCGTTAATAGTCAAATATGTCTCATTCTAACTCGCCTGCAGGCTCCGTCACAAATCCGATTCTTAGCAGGCCTGTTTTTGCGGCTGAAGACATGACATGAGCCACATTCTCATAAGGCACCAGTCGGTCTGCACGAATATGCAATTCAGGCTGCGGCTCTTTTTTAGCCTCAATTGCAAAGCGCTCGTTCAGCGCATACTTTGTAATATGCTCACCATTCCAATACAGGCTGCCATCCTCACGGATTGCTAATTCAATATGTTCAGGTTGAGTGATATTGGGATTGCTGGATGCTTTGGGCAAATCAATTTTAACCGAGTGCGTTAACAGCGGCGCTGTAATGATAAATATCACCAGCAAAACCAGCATCACATCCACCAAAGGCACCACATTGATTTCAGCTTTGGCATGGTGTTGTTGCGAGTTAAAGCTGCCGAAACTCATGACACACGCTCATTCGCAACTATTTTACTATCCGCTTCAGCACCAACAGTTAGCAGTACAAACAAATCATGGGCAAAAGCATCCAGTTTAGCTAACCACATGCGGTTGCGCCGATTGAATGCGTTATAGGCAAACACGGCTGGAATCGCAACAGCCAAGCCAATCGCTGTCATAATCAACGCCTCACCAACAGGCCCAGCCACTTTATCAAGCGTGCCCTGTCCGCTCAGGCCAATGTTCACCAAAGCATGATATATCGCCCATACCGTGCCAAACAAACCTATATAAGGTGAAGCTGAGCCGGCAGATGCCAAGATAGTTAAACCATACTCTGACTTGGCAGATTCCTGATCAATACCATTCCGTATAGTTCTCGTCATAAACTCAGACATCCCGCCAGCGGTGGCCAGCTTTTGTACACCCAATTGTTGTGCACTCTGTGTAGCCTCAACGCCTGCCAATGCAAGACTGGCGAAAGCATTATTGATCTTGCTTTGTTTAAGCGTGTTGGCAAGTGCACCTACCGAATCGTGCTGCCAGAATTGCTGCAAAAACGCCCGCGCTCGCCTGGCCTCCAGCCAATTAGCAAGAGTCTTGGTGAAAATAAGATACCAGCTCATTACCGAAAGTATCAGTAGAAACACCAGTACAACACGCCCTACCGTATCAATTTGCTCGACAAAGTGTACTAACCCTAAATCATGCGACATCGTATCTACCTCAATCTAAAACAAAATCAAATGGTTGCAATGCAATCGCCTTCACCGGCATCCCATCTCTGCTAGCCGCATTGCATACCCAACCTTTAACTGCCTGTATTCCGGCCTCATCCAAGCGTTTATACCCGGCACTTTCTTTAACCCTCACGGCGGTGATTTTTCCGGTTTCATCCAGTTCAACCCGTAGCACGACACGGCCATGCTCTCCCATGCGGCGCGATGCTGTCGGATAGTTTGGCGGCGTACGATTAGGACATGCGAGTGAAAGTTCAGAACCCATCATGACAGGTTGGGCGACTTGTGGTGCAGGCGGTGAGACAACCACAGGAGCAGGCTCAGGTGCTGGTTCTAAAGCTACAGGTACTGGCGGCGGCACTTCAGCCACTACATCTACAGGTGAAACTACCGGGTTTTCTGCCACCAACATCGGTAAAGGTTGCGGACGCTCAACAGGTGGTTTTTTTTGCAACTTTACTTTTCTAGGTGGCGGCTTGTGAGGTTCAGGAGGCACGATTTCCGGTTTAGGCAATGGTTCCGTCAAACGTACAAACAAGATAACATCTTTTGTAGACTGAGGCATGCGCTGATAGCTCCACGCGCTGTAAAACAAAACAACGTGTAATAAAACCATCAGCAACAACCCAACGATTTGCTCTGTTTCTAAGCTGAAGAATTTAATCATTAAATCAATTTGAATGAGGCTGTTTACAAATATAGGGCGAAAATGGCAACAGGTTTTTCGATACTAAATGTTGAGCTGACAATACTAAAGACCCAGACTGATCAGATTGTGGCATATACAATTGCAATCCTGCAAATTGAAACTTGTCTGCTTGCAATTGATGCCAATTGATTGCGTGCATTTTAATCCCGTAATGTGGCGCAACATCTGTCCACGCCAGCAAAAGTCCCCGTTCAGCTGCAATCATCTGAGGCACTCCAGCCTCTCTACCCGGACTAAGCTCCGCAGTATGCCTGATTGGACCTAATCTGCCGTCCTTTTTAATTAAGCGAAATGCCAAACTGGATTTCTTATCCTGATTAGCTGCAGTCATCCACGAAATCACTGCGGTATGTTCATCTTTCCAATCCAGTCCAATTCTACCCAGCGGTGCCGCTACATCAACATCTATCGATGGTCCAAACGTTTCACCGTGATTACTTGAAAAAGAAGCACGTACACGAGGTCTATCTCCCTGTGCAGTAAACCATGCAGCAGCCACTTGATGCCCCCGCGAAGCTAGTGATGGACCATTCACAGGACAACCCTCTATCACCCAACCTTCATCTCCCAACGGCACAGGCAATGTCCACTTGCCTGATCTCATCAAGGCAACCTTATTGTCACGAATTTCATTACCAGTACGACTGCGCCAAGCCGCCACAGGTCCTTCATCAGTCAGGGCTACAGATGTCCAGCAACATGTGCATGTGTTGGCGTCCACAATGACCTCATCCCCTAGGTCTCCATCACGGCTAATGTGCGTATAGCGCAAGTTGAAATTTGCGGACTTTTCAGGGTGGTGTACAAGTACATCTTTTTTGACATAATCACGCCCATCCAGCCATATCACACCTGCACCATCAGCATCCTTAAAAATCGTCACGAAGCCATGTTCTGATGCCGTTCTGTCCCGATGCGGTGATCCTATCTCACGCCAGGACAGCCCGGCATCATTCGAGATTGCCATGCGCACATCATAATCAAAAGCTTTGCCGCCTTTCTGTCTAACCAGCCAATGTGCCGCCCAGAAATTGGCATCTATTGCAACAACTGATGGATAGTCAGCCCAATTCACAAACCAATTCAACCCATGCGAAACTTCTCCGGATTTTATCCAATGACCGTTATGCAGCTGTCCAAATTTTAGTACATGTCCATCACCTCTGGGCTCAATCCAACTCATCAATACATCACCGTTAGGCATTAAACGCAGACGTGGCAACCGACTACCAATTGGCGCAGGCGTTATAATAGCCTGCCCAACGTTCGCACCTCTGACCAAGGCAACATCACTTTGCCCCGCACTATATGACAAGCTGGCAAAACATAGTAAGGTGATGAGCAACCGGTAATTCAACTGTTATCCATTATTCGCATCTTTATAAGAAAACACGTCAGATTAAAACGCTCCCCTCCATGAAATCTCCGCAGTACGTGGCTCGCCCAGCATAAACTGATTAGCATTATTGTATGATCTATCCGCATACAACTTATCAGTTAAATTTCGTACTGACAACATCAACTCACCACTGCCCAATTTATAGCCCAACATGGCATTTAAGATAGTGTAACTATCCATAAATTTAGTCGGGGTATTGGCATTGTCACCACTTCGTTCCCCCACATAATGCGAGGATAGCATCAATCGCCAGTCAGCATTCGGGCGATAAGTTAGCCATAGATTGGCCGTTTTTTCTGGTACGTCAGGGGGTAAATTACCTGCTCTAGAAACTGCTATAGCGCCCACACGCTCAAAGAATTTTTCATACTCTGCTCTTAACAGGGTAGCATTACCTTCAACTGTCCATTGATCAGCTGGGCGCAACACAGCTGAGAACTCTACCCCTTTAGAACTTTGTTCTCCAATTTGAATGCTTTGATCAGGATTGCTAGGGTCTCTAGTCAAGATATCCGTCCGGCTGATGTCAAACAATGCTGCAGTTACCTCTCCCAGACCATTAGGCAGGTTTCCTTTTAAGCCAATTTCCTTTTGTTTTGCACGCCCCAACTTAAAGTTTCTTTGTGCATAAGTCAGCGTTACCAACTGCGCAATAGGCTCTAAAGCATTTGCCCACTGACCGTACACACTAAAAGAAGGAGTGATATCATATACCATACCCGCGCGGTATGACTCGCCAGAATATTCCTTATTGAAGGTCGCCGGGTTAGCTAAAGTGGCGGCTCTCAAGTTATCAGAGTCCATGCTAATCTTGTCGTGACGAGCAGAGAGCGACAATTTCAATTGTTCAGTCAGGTTAAGATAATCCTCAAAAAAATAGGCCTTTTGAACCAGCTCCGTTTTTCTGTTAGGGGTGTAAGCAGAGTTTGTGATAAATACCCCAGGCGTAGGATTGATGAAATCAACCGTATTATCTGGCGTGCTGTATGGCGCGTTGTTAGTTCGGGTATGATTGTTGCGCGCGATATCAAAGCCAGCCAACAGGCGATTTCGCATATTTCCTAACTGATGATCCAGGCTGAACTCAGTTCGATTACCATAAAGCTCCTGATCATGTTTGATGCGCAGAAAATCACCTCTATTTACTAAACCAGTGCCTGCGTTATAGGTATAAACCTCGGCATTTTTCCAATAGCGGTTTTCATTGTTATAGTAAGTTTCGTTACGCACTTTAATCTTGTCTGTAGGCATCCACTCGAGATTCAACCTTGTCCAATTAGCCTCTTTGTCCATTTGGTCATCTGACACGTTATAGTTGTTATAGCGAGTGCGCTTTACTATCTTGCCGTTGATATGCGGTGTACCAAAATATCCTTCGCCATCATCCTGATAATACTCTTGAGACAGGGTCACCTTAAAGTGATCAGTTGCCTTTAGCGCTAACTCACCCGTGAAATGCATATAATCGTAAGACGAGTCATCTACCCAACCATAGGAGCCCTTGTTTGCACCTTTGTAGCTAAGATCAGCGCGGTAAGCTAGCGCATCGGTTAATTTACCACCTAGCCCTAAGCCAACCGTCTTTGTATCCCATCTATCATAAGCCACCAGCACCTCTTTTTCTTCGCGTCCATCGGCAGCTTTAGTCACAAAATTAATCGCGCCAGCCACAGAACCAATACCGTGCTGCATGGAAGATAACCCTTTAAGCACTTCAATACGCTCATAATTAAAAGTACCACGAGGTGTAATGGCCAACCCAGGATAGCGTAAGCCGTTGTATAAAGGCTGTAGCGTATTTGAAAAACCTCGCATTGAAACACAGGTTACGCCAAAACACTGCGATGCCACAACGCCAGCGGAATTCGCTAACGCTTGTTGTGTTGTCGTATTACCGCGCTCACGCATCAATTCACGCGTTATCACATCTATACTGGCAGGAGTTTCCTGTATTGTTAATCCTAGGCGACTCCCCGCCGCTGCAGGCAAATCAAGCGGAAGTATACTGGCAGCAAACGCCTCAGCGCGAATCTGCATCGGCTCCATCTGAGTTGCTTCTACCTCAGTTTGTTGAGTTTCAATTTCTTCTGCCACAGCAAGCCCACCATGCAAAGTCAGCAGGACTGCAATTGTTAATTTTTTGTTCATGATTCCCCCTTAGTTTGTATTCAGGTTGTGATTCTAATTACAAATGATTACTGGCGGAATGTGACATATAGTCGCAATGGCGCTCTAAATGCGATAGGCGCGACAATTTGACACAATTCAATCTGGTCATCACATCGTATAATGTCCTATAAATGAATACAGTCTTTTCTAAACTTAATAGCGCCTTTGACAATCCTGCACGCAGAAACCTGCAGCGCTTGTTTTTGTTACGCAGCGTGATGATTATTTTCATGCTATCGGCTGCTATGACGCTGTTTTATCTGCGCATACCATTACCCAAGCTACCAATTGCTGCTGCGGTCTGCACTATGTATAAACGGATCAAGTTCGAATGGCTCTGGTTCTATCTCTTCATCTTCATCTTCGTTGTGATAATCGAAGTAGTAAACTTCATCTGGCAATGAAAATGTTTGGAAAGTATCTAAGATTTCACCTGTGTCTAGATCAACTTTTATAGCCCCAATCTCAATAATTTGATCAACGTTGAAATCTAGTCCAGTAGTTTCGAGGTCAACAATAACTGCGATATTTGCCATATTCAAGGGGTTAAAAGCTTATCTGTATCTTTTGTGAAAAAAACTGTCATACCTGTAAAACTACAGGTGAGTGATGGCTCAGAGTCTAAATCAATATTCAAATCTTCTTCTCTGAGACCTTGCCACATAGCCAAATAGTACATCGAGCCATATTTAGTTTCTTTCTGAATCTTTTTCTCGACGCCACCTTTCCAAGCAAGTGGAATTAACCTACCCGCGCGAGCAGCTTCTGCTAAATCTGGCTTTTCCTTAACAAGCTCTCTGCCACGAATCCAAGAAGTTACTATTCCAGCAGCAAGATTTCCCCATCTGCTCTCCCAGTCGTGAGCAACATTAATAGGCTCAGATACAGATTTTCTAACAATCATGAACTTCTCAAATTGGTTAAAAAGTGCTACAACTATAGCCATTAGAGCTATATCGTGAATGAAAGTCGTTTAAAACGACTTTCTAGCCTAAAACCTACGCCCACCAAAATCGTGGGCTTTTTTATTATTAAGCGTCCCATGACTCGACGGTGAGTAAAAAAAGTGCTGAACAAAGTGCGTAGATATAAAAAAAGCACTCACATAACGTAAGTGCTTGTTTTATTTTGGTGCCAGGGCCGGAATCGAACCGGCACGCCTCGCGGCGCGGGATTTTGAGTGTGCCAGAGCGTGAATTTCACCGTAATCTCTCAATTGGTTACAACGCCATTTTTCGCGGTCTTGAGTGAGGTGCTGAGTGAAAGTCGTTTTAAACGACTCTTTGAAAATTGTTTACTTACACACCCTTCGGCTTCATCCAAAACATCCCGTTAATAGTCAAATATGTCTCATTCTAACT
>Ga0209835_1000323_pt1 | contig 32503 bp, 25 predicted proteins | sample LakKivwa52mmetaG_FD_184138 | JGI IMG/M metagenome (GOLD analysis project Ga0209835, IMG submission 184138) | Anoxic lake water microbial communities from Lake Kivu, Rwanda to study Microbial Dark Matter (Phase II) - Lake Kivu water 52m metaG... | ecosystem: Environmental > Aquatic > Freshwater >... | reverse complement strand
GATTTCCCCAATACTGCTGCCAGAAAGCATTCCAGACATAGTTTGAGCCGGAAGCTCCGGAGGTCGATACATCATAAAACACATCCTGTCCATCTGATGCAAAGGGATTATTGGAAAAACTGATGGTGTTCGTCAAAGTGTCGATCTGATTTGAGATTGTAACTGTATGGATGGGACGGGGAGAACAACTGGCCGGGAAATTATGGATAAACTCCAGATCGTTGCCATTGACTGCACTGATCTGATAAGTATATGTAACTCCATTTTCCACATTGTTGTCGAAGTATTCCATAGTATAGCTGTTATTCGAATTGCTGAGGGCAGCGTTGGTGGCATAGGAGTCGATCAGGATAAAATCACTCATGCTTGTTTTGCGGTAAACTTTGAACCCAAGATTATTGTTCTGTCCGGAAACAGTCCAGGCCAACCGGACACTCTCATCAAGGCCATAAGCATTGAATTCTGTCACATTGGCTGGAGCTGGTATGGATACAACTTCATTGGACTGGTCTGAGTACTGACCATTCTTGTCAACTGCCCGAATTCTAAAATAATATACCGAAGAGTTGTTCAATCCTGTTACATTTACCTGTTCAGCTGCCTGAGAAGCAAGGAAGTTGTTGTTATCCCTGGAAAATATCTGATAATTTGCCAGACCAATCGGTTCCGTTGCATAAAGAATTTCATAGGAGTGGAAATCATAAGCAAAACTTCGGTTCCAACGCAGACTAATGTGATTGAGCGATTGATTGTGAACTACGAGATTGGTGGGATCGGTGGGCGGAACATTATCATTCATGGCAAACAACGGATCCAGAATAATATCCAGATCATGTATCCAACGACTGTAATATCGCGTGAAGTTGGTAAACAAATTGTTAAAATCCCAGCGTTGAGTGGCTTCATTCCAGCCATAGAACCACTTGAAAGTATTCTGGGTTTCATCATAGGGGGAGGGGAGTTCATCCATTTCTATATGAAAGAAGGGTTCATAGACATCATAATCCGAAATGCCGGAGATCGAATAAACCTGTTGCCGGTTCCCTTCCGCACCGGTTAAAGTGACATAATTATTAACCGGATAATTTATATCACCATCGGTAAAATTGAATTCGTGGGTGTTGTAATAGACTGTGTAATAGTCATTCAGAAAGACATCGTTATGGACCCCAACGGTATTGGCAGGAAGCATCAGGTGATTGCCCTGATTGATCAGATCAAGCTGGAGATTGGAAAGATCGCGAATAGGGAGATTTGGACAGGGACGTCCATAACCGGCTGCCACCTGCACATTTGCAGCACCAACGTGACGGTTCCAGTCATAAGTATGGATCTGGGCTGAAAGCTCTCTCTGGTTAAACTCGGAGCGGATTAGGTCACAGGATTTATTGTAAGCTGTATTAAAAGGATGCGCAGCCCAGCGGGTTGGATCACTGATCGATTTGGAATTGGCAAAGTTGCCAACCTGTGTCCACTTAACTTCCCTGCCTGCACCGGCGATATAGAGAAACTTGGCGTTCCAGTAATCAAATGCATAATGGCCTATGGCGGGTGTGGGATAGTCGTCCGTGGGATGGGGAACTGTCACAATCAAAGGCCTTGGGGAATCAGGATTGTAGATATAAAGACCCCAGCCATAGGCAAAAGCACCAATCTCGTCATCGTAGTCATCGATGGTACCGTTGTCATCAAGATAGCTCATATTGGGAAGCTCACGCAACATATAGTATGTCCTTCCGCTGTCTGTGTCATTGAACTGAACAGCCTGATAGGGAAATCCGTAAGTATCGATCAGACCTTGAGCCATGTCCAATTCCAGTACCAGGAAAGCATCTATCACATTTCCCCAGTTTTCAAGTTCTGTCACTGAGGGAATGCGATAGTCACCAAAACCATTGGTCTGTCTGTCATAAGGTGCGTATAAATTGTAATTTGCAGAGGCGATACCCTCTGCAACATGCGAGATCCAATTATCATAAACGGTCTGGGTATCCCGATCATATATAAAGTTCTTAAGCGACGCCGTTTCAATAATATGCGAAAACAGCAAAGCACTTAGCATCAACCCGGGCAGCATAAACATCCACTTCTTCATCTCTATCTCCTTAATCTATTAAAAAACAATATCATCACAAATGCAAAGCTCATTTCCTCTATTATTTGGTCAAGCATTTTCTTTTTGAACTAAGTTCTTGCCGAGTTGTAATATAAGAAATTTCGATTGAAAAGAGAAACTATTGCAGATTTGGATGATAAATTGTTGTTCCAATCGGCTCTCAATACAAAACAATGACAAGCAACACTCACCCGATTTGTTAACATGAGCATTTTGATTATGTTATCGGTATATCCGCCAAAAAATGAAGCGAGTGATAAGGAGATTGTGTAATGAAGAAAGAACCTGTCCAAAATAAATGGAAGCCATATTTGATTGTTGGTGCAGTATTAATCCTGATATGTGTTATCTTGATATTTGGATTACCCCGCTACAAGCGCTATCTGATGAAAAAACGCTCCACAGAAGTCCGCACCGCCATTGAAGCCCTCAAGCTAAGTGCTGAGAGTTATATGAAGGAAAGGGGCAGTATTAGTGGTTTCACCGTTGAGGCAGCTATCGAGGAAGCAAAGATTAGCCAAAGAACCAGGGATCGCTGGGATTTCTATATAGTATGGAAGCCTACCTCGATATACACAAACCAGTTGGTCCAGCAGATCAAGAATATTGAAAACAACTCCTACGTATCCGTGGAAGCCTACAAGATTATTTTAGCGGTTGCAACTGCGAAAAACCCACTGGGTGAGGGAACTAAACAATGGTATGTGGGTGATGATAACAGCTTTCACGGTTATGGTATTGATGAATTGGTAGAGCCGAACTGGAGCAGCATCTTCCCCAATCCATGATCTTCAAACTGCTTGCCGGATAGGTAATTGGCTTTTTCTGCGGGGATGCCGATTGTAGCCCAGACAACCAATAAACTCATTGCAATATACATAGTTAAGTTCTGGAAATAAACTCAGCTTGGCTTGTACCTGACAGGCAGGTGTTGATATCGCTTTATCATGGCGTTGTCATTGCGTGGATTTCTACGCAATGACAACGCCATGATCACGCCATGACAATGCCATAATAATAAGTCAGGTTTTATGTTGCAATCGGAAAGCATTGCAGGAAATGGCTTTAGATAACCTTGGGGCAGGAACTATTCAGCAATTCCCCATCATGATATTATGGAAGGTCTAAACCGGTAATCACCTCATGCGGAAGATCAGAATGATCCGGATAATAAATTGCAATATGAGCAGGATCCAGATGCCATAATAGCCCAAACCCGTGTTGGAATATGAGAATCCCAGTTTCGTATTGGTGAGGTAGATATATTTCTGAACTGGATAAAGTGTCCAAAGTAGAAACATAGAAAAGATGAGATCGCTCTGGATAAAAGAGGGGGTAGGCAATGGAATCATACCAACCAGAATTGAAAGCACAAAGCCCATCCACAATTTGGTGAGGACGCTTCGGCTGCCGAATGAGCGGATTCCTGCTTTCTTCAGTTCAGGATCGCGTTCGATGTTGTTCAGCAGTTCGCTGATATAGAAGATCGCCCAGAAAAAGAAGAAAAGGTGACTGCTGCTGCGTTTTCCACGCTTCTTTTTGGAGTCGATATAGACCCAATTGCGATAGAGCCAGTAAAGAAAAAAGAGGCCACCCGAAAGGATGGTCATAATCACGAAGGTCTTGAGCGGAACATTATAATAAAGCGATTCCGTCCCATAAGCTAAGTAATGATCAATATTCGGTTCATTGAAGTTGAGATTGATGGCTGGTTTCTCGATTTCCTGCATCAGTTCCTGGTGGTCTCTGATCCTGGTCCAAAGCATGGTGTTCAGATCCTGAATGCGGGAATCAGGGTTGAGTTTACCCATCAGCACGAGATCGACTATTTTGGTCTTTGATCCGGTATCAAAGTTTATCCCATCGATGCTGTAACCGTATTTGGACATAATGTCTTAGCTCAGTTTTCCGAAAGCCAGGTGAGTCCGGAGAGCAAGGCCTTGCGGTCGATCCGGTGACCGTCTTCAAAAGAAAACAGCTCTACCTGATAGTTGTTCTCTTTTAAGATTTGCAGGGATTTTTCGGCCGATGTGAACTCTATCACACGGTCTGTGGTGCCATGAGCGATGAAGACCTTTACTTTACAGGCTTTTTTGATAGTGCTTTCTCCTATGACTTCCGGGCTGAGCCAGCCACCAAAAGCCAATAGTCCATCAAAGAGATCGGGATTTGCCAGTCCGATATTATAAGTCATGAAACAGCCTTGGGAAAATCCCATAAGAAATGTCTTATCAATCTGATAGTCCTTTTCGAGTTTCTGGCAAAGCTCTCGGATGGCGGTGTTCAGACCCATGAATGACTTCTCCTGAAGTGGATCTGAATAGTCCACCATGGGAGTCCAGCTAAAACCGGGTCGCTCGTTTCCGGGAAGGATGTATGGTGCTTCCGGGACAATGTAGATGAAGGGTTTGTCCTTGATGACCTGATGGATTCTGCCAAAAGGAACTGCTTGATCGCCAAAACCATGTAAGCCGATGAGGAGATTGTATTTAGCACTTTCGTCAAATCCATCCGGAAGATAGATCCTGTATGGCAGATAGGTGGAGATGGCATAATATTCCATTTTTCCTTCGACCTTTGCTTTTATAGCAGACCAGGCGGACAAGCTGTCCATAGCAGCGGAAAAGATTTTGCTCTGCTTAACTTTATCAAAATCAGGATCCTGACGGATGTGTTCGATGTCTTCAAATCCGGCCTTGTAGGCCATCATCAGGGTCTTGGCTGCAAGTTCGTCCTTGCCGAGTAAACCATAGCAACAAGAGAGGTTATAGAGAGCTGAGGAGTCGGATGGTTTATCCCAAAGATGCCCTATATAGAATCTTGCTGCCTTCTCGTAGTCACCTGCCTGATATTGTGCAGTTGCTTCCGAGCTTAAATTTTGGGATGGAGTGGAGATTGTTTCGATAAACATGGGATTATAGATATCGATATCACCGATTCCTGCTTTATCCTGAGCTGTTAAACCCAGGCACAGCAGAAGAATTGAGGCGATGGTGAGCATTGCTTTTTTCATTTTACACTCCTGTGAACATATATAATTAAATAAATACAACACTGCTGATATCATCCTTTCAACACTTCATTGAACAGAAAGAAATCATCAATTACAAGAAAATGAGAAGTTAAAATTTATGCAAGTAAAATCTGAAAAAGTGGTTTATAAACATTTTGTTGTATAAACTTCAAGCAGGGAGATCGCCCGTTTGAACTGCTCCAGATAGCCATTTAGGGAGGAGAGGTCGATGGTTATCCTGATTCCCTTGGAACCATCAATTTTGAATTGCTCCGGTATCTGAGAACAGAACTTAAGCACCTGTTCCTTTGAAGGTAAGGCCTCAGTTTTGAAGTCAATGACCAGTTTTCCGCTGCGGACATGCGTGTTTTGAATATTTGCCTTGCGGGTGAGAATGTTCAGTTTGAAATAGAGCATCAGCCAGATAGCTTTTTCCGGAATGCTGCCAAAGCGGTCGGAGAGTTCGGTTTGGAATTCATCGATCCCGGCCAGGGTTTCCAATTCATTGAGGCGTCTGTAGATACGCAGGCGTTCTTCATCATCTGCAATGTATCCGGATGGAAAATAGAGATCGATCTCAGTCTTCAATGCCTGACGTGCTTCCGGGAAGTCGTCCTTGAGGAAAAGCTCCGGCTGATTGGTCTGGACGGCTTCTATTGCCTTTTCCAGCAGGTGATTGTAATAATTGAAACCGATGTTTTGGATCACACCACTTTGTTTTACACCGAGGATGGCCCCAGCGCCACGGATTTCAAGATCGCGCAGTGCAACCTGGAAACCTGCTCCCAGGAAATCGTATTGGGCCAAAGCATCAAGCCGGTGCTTTGCTTCCGAAGTAATGCCTTTTGGGATAAGGAGATAGGCATAGGCACGTCGGTTGCTTCTTCCCACTCTGCCCCGCATCTGATAGAGCTGTGCGAGGCCAAATGTATCTGCCCGGTCGATGATAATGGTGTTGGCATTGGGGATGTCGATGCCGTTTTCGATGATGGTGGTTGAGATCAGGACGTCGTATTCATGTTCCAGGAAGGCATCCATCACCCGTTCCAGGTGATGCTCAGTAAGTTGAGCATGGCCAACGATGAAGCGGATGCCTGGCATGGCATCCCGCAATTCTGCAGCAACGGTCTCGATCGTCTGCACCCGGTTGTGCAGGAAAAATACCTGTCCACCACGGTCAACTTCACGCCGGATGGCGTCTTTGATAACTTCGATATCACGGGGGGTTATGATAGTCCGGATGGGTAAACGCTCTTTGGGAGAGGTCTGGATCAGTGAGATCTCCTTGAGTTTTGCCAAGGCCATATTCAAAGTTCTTGGGATGGGAGTTGCACTCATATAGAGGGTGTCCACGTTGGATTGGAACTTGCGGAGTTTTTCTTTGTGTCGAACCCCGAAGCGGTGCTCCTCATCAATGACCAAGAGACCAAGCTGCTTGAATTTGACATCCTTGGAGATGATCCTGTGGGTGCCGATGGCAATGTCGATTTCTCCCCTGTTTAGAGAAGCGAGGTCTTTGCGGATCTGAGCAGAAGAACGAAATCTGCTGAACATGGCAATCCGGATAGGATATTGAGCAAGGCGCTCCTTGAAGACCCGGTAGTGTTGCTCTGCCAGGAGGGTTGTAGGTACCAGAACTGCTACCTGGAAACCGGATAGGCAGACCTTGAAGGCTGCTCTGATAGCCACTTCAGTCTTGCCAAATCCCACATCACCACAAAGCAGACGCTCCATCGGTGCCGGTAGTTCCAGGTCTTCTTTGATTTCCCGGATGGATTTGATCTGATCGGGCGTGTCCTCATAAATAAATGAATCCTCCAGTTCCTTTTGCCAAGGTGTATCTGCTTGGTGGGCAATGCCTTTGCGCTTGGAACGTTCGGCATAGAGAGCAACGATATCAGCCGCAATGAGCTCAATCTGTTCTTTTGCCTTGCGCTTGGTATTGTTCCATTTGCTGCTGCCAAGCTTGTTCAGAACAGGATTTGCTCCTTCTTCGGCGATGTATTTTGAGACAAGCTGAAGCTGGAAGGTCGGGACGTAAATTCTATCTTCTCCGGCATATCGGATGGTGAGACACTCGATCTCACGTCTGTCCAGAGTGATGATCTTCATCCCTTCAAAGACACCAATGCCATGATCGATATGGACAACGTAGTCTCCGGGTTTGAGAGATTCATAATCCGTGATCTGTTCACCAGCCGAAAAACGGGGTGAATAGCGTTTGCGTTTGTAGCGATTGAAGATTTCGTGATCTGTATATAAAGCGAGCCGTGCATCGTCCTGACGGAAGCCCTCATGCAAGACACCAATGAAACTTCTGGATATTACTTCGTAGTCATCCAGAAGCTGGTTCATCCGGTGGCTCTGACTCTCATTGTCATAGAGGATTATAACCTCAAAACTTTGCTTGCGGAGGGAGTTCAGATCTGTCGCCAGTTTTTGGATATCTCCATCATAGCCACCGATGGGCGAAAAGGGAGACCGAATGCTTTCCGGGAGGGTGAAACCAAAGGAGGATTCGGTGGAGGCAAACTCACTTTGCGAGAGGAAGATTGATTTTGGACTTGTGGCCAGGCGGATTAGCTGATCCTGGGGTGCAAAGATTTGCTCCGGCCGGGGAGTCTTCCTGGCTCCGGTTCCTGAATGGATCTTGCTAAAGTGGTTATATGCCTGCTCGAAAGTCTCTTCCATTTCGTCTTTCAGATAGGGGAAGTTGTTCCATATAATGATGAGTTCGTCCGGGGCAAAATAGTCCGCAAAGGTTTGCACATCACTCAGGAGCAGAGAGATATAACTCTCTATGCCTTCAAAATATCCATGATCCCGAATCCTGGAATAAATTACTGATCCCTTGCTGATGTCGGAGATGGCGATCTCCCGGGCTGGGATTAGGGTAACTGCTTCTATGGGAGTTGGTTCCGAGCGTTGGGTTGCCAACGAGAACTGCCGGATGGAGATGATTTCATCACCGAAGAACTCCAGACGTATGGGCTTGTGATGTGGTGGGCTGAAGACATCGACAATTCCCCCTCTGCGGGCACATTGAAAGACTTTGCTTACCTGGTAATCCACCTCATAGCCCAAATCAGCCAGATCACGCACCAGCTTCTCAGGGGCATAATCGAGCCCGCAAGCGAGTTGGATCAGATGTTTGGAGAGATTTTCCCGGGGGCTTATCCACCTCAGGAGAGATCGGACAGACAAAGAATAGAGCTTGGGATCGGGATTGAGAGAACGGATCAGAGTCTCGATCCTGGCAGCACGGATCGAATAGTGGGGGGAACGCTCTTCATAAGCAAGAGTTTCATAATCAGGAAGATAGAGTGCACTGTCCCTGCCTGCAAGCACCAGCAGGTCATCCCAAATGTCCTCTGCCAGGATATCATCCTGAGAGACAACCAGCACGTTCTTTTTGCTGATGTCCCAGGCCCGAACAGCCAAAAGCGACATGGACGACGGATTCAGGTGATGAATGACCTGCCTTCCAGTATTCTGTAGAGCTTGGTCAAATTTCTTGACCCAGGGGCTGTGATCCAGGTTTTGTTTGATTTGAGAGTAGAGGTGTGGCATGGTTTTTAGAATTCCGTTTTTATAAAAGTTCCAATTATTTTGACCAATTTTCCCTTTCCAAAAGAGATGGATAGACGGGCTGTTTCATCTTCACCATCAACATTCAGGATCATCCCGATACCATATTCTTCATGATAGACCTTCTGACCTATCCGGTAGTGCTTTTTACTTTCTCTGGATTGGACTTTGGTCTTGCTTCTGGCTCGGGGAGCCATCGGAATGAAGGGACTGGAAGAAGGGGTCTGGATGAGATTGGGATCGATCTCGGAGATGAATATACTTGGTTTGGTGTAATAGAAAGTGTCATAGAGCCGGCGGAATTTGGCATAACTCAGGAATAACTGGCTCCTGGCACGGGTTACAGCCACATAAAAGAGCCTTCTTTCTTCTTCAATATCCTCACGGCTTTCTTTGGACATGCGGTGCGGCAAGAGTTCGTCTTCCAGACCAACAATAAAAACGACCTCAAACTCCAGGCCTTTGGCATTGTGCATGGTCATAAGACGGACGGTCTCGTTCTGATCTGAAAGTTGATCCAGATCAGTCTGCAAGGAAATAAATGGCAGATAATCAGTTAGACGTGGAAAGTGTTCCTGCTCCCGCATAAAACGCTCGGTGAATTCACTCACAGCAGTAACGAACTCGATCAGGTTTTCCGATCTGGCAATATCCTTGGGGTCTTTGCTTTGCCGGTAGAGCTCGATCCAGTTAAGTTCTTCGAGGACTGTCTTCACCACATCCAGAACCGGTGAGTTTAAGGACAGTGATCTCCAGCCTTTCACTTTCTGATGAAAGTCTGTCAGTTTGGTTTTTGTCCCTCTTTGAATGTCCGGGATATCTTCTGCATTCTCAAGGGCTTGATATAAAGTGATATGGAGTTTGTTGGCATAGGTGATTAGCTTGTTGATAGTGGTCTGGCCAATTCCCCGCGGAGGTTCATTGATAGAGCGCAGCAAACTCTCGTTATCGGATGGATTTGCAATCACCCAAAGATATGCCAGGAGGTCTTTTATCTCTTTTCTCTGATAGAAATAGAGCGAACCGACTATGGAGTATGGCAATTTCTTCTGCATAAAAGTGTACTCAAAGACGCGGGACTGGGCATTGGTGCGGTAGAGAACTGCAATATTGTTTAACGGGATGCCACTTTGTTGCAAGCTCAGGATGCGGTCTGCGGTTTTTTCGGCTTCCTGGGTTTCGTTATCATAATCCAGCAGGAGGGGTTTCTCACCATCGCCGAGTTCCGACCATAATTCTTTGGGGTGACGGCGTTTGTTATTTTTGATGATGGCATTGGCCAGATGCAGGATATTGTTTGTGGAGCGGTAGTTCTGTTCCAGACGGATGGCCGTCACAGAGCCATAATCCCTTTCAAACTCAAGGATATTGCGGATGCTTGCCCCTCTCCAGCTATATATTGCCTGGTCGTCATCTCCCACCACGCAGATATTTTTGCTGTCTTTGGCGATCTGATAGACGATCTGAAACTGAGCATAATTTGTATCCTGGTATTCATCTATCATTGTATATTTAAACTGATTTTGATACTTCTTGCGCACAGCTTCATTACTTTGCAAGAGCTTGGCAGTATAGAGCAGGATGTCGTCAAAGTCAAGTGCCTGGTTCAGAAGCAAGGTCTGCTGGTATTTCTGATAGATGGGAAGAAAGCTTGTGAAGAAATCACCCTGCTCCGAAGTCCCACTTTTATGGGAGTGATGGTAACCAGTGTTTTCATCTACTTGCGAGATCAGATCTTCTGGCAGCGAGAGTTGGTTCTTGTGTTTACTGATGTTATTCATCACCCGTTGGATGGGCATCTTCTGAACGTCTATGTTATTGGCTTTGTATATTTTCTTTAGCACGGACTTTTTATCGTCCTCATCATAGATGGAGAAATTGGAATTGAAAGGGAGATGGGCAGATTCATAGCGCAGGATCCGGATGCAGATGGAATGGAAAGTTCCCACCCAGAGTGCAGAAACCGGAAATCTGAGCAGTTCTTCCAGCCGGTGCTGAAGTTCCCTGGCTGCTTTATTGGTAAAGGTGACCACCAGGATATTCCATGGGGCAACTTTCTGATCCTGAATTAGATAGGCAACCCTGTGGATGATGGATTTGGTTTTTCCGCTGCCAGCTCCGGCCAGAACCATAAGAGCACCTTCGGTGGTTTTTACAACCTGATTCTGCTGTGGATTTAACATCAAAGCCCGAGTACTGTGAAGATCTGCCAGTTAGTCACTGCTTTCAGTGATCAGCCGGGAACAAAAACCCAGGTGGGTGGAAATGATGCTCTGCCTTCGAGGCGGCCATCCTTGTATATCTTGTAAGCAGAGACCTTATAGTAATAGCCTTCTCCGGGTCTGTTTGGCTGCACGTTCAGATGGATGAATTCATCCACTCGGCCTACTTCTCCCACCCTTGCATAGCTTGAATTGTAGGCAAGGCCACGGTAGATATAATATCCATCGGTATCATTGGAGGAATTGGGGCTCCAGTTGATCTTGACATTTCTGATATTAGTTCCGGAAACTGATTGGGCTGTAGCGCTAACATTTGTAACCGGTAGCGGAATGATGATTTCATCGTTGCCGACCGGATCAAGAGGATTGGAACGACGCAGGCTGCAGGATAGGACAAGTAAACACAGCAGCGATAACAGAAGTCCCCTGATCATTATTCTATTAACCTCAAAGTCAGTTAGCCAGGTTGTCAGGCGTTTCAGGTATATTGCTTTAAAACTCAATTTCCACCCCCTGTGGTGTTAAGCGGATCGGTCTCCTGTAGTTCTCCCGCATTATTCTATCCCAAAGAGCAATATTATACTCCTGGGTGGATCCAATGACGTCATAAACATTATAAGCCCAAAACAGTGTGGCAAAACCAAGAAAGATCACAGAATACTGGAAGGGTTCCTGTGCCTTTTTATAAAATTTCTCGATCTCATCAACCTGGGTGGCTTTTTCATAGGAGCGATGATAACCCAAAGCCCTGTCATAGAAATATAGCGATGTTCCGAAGAGAACAAGGTTTGAACCAAGCAGGATCTGACCTTTGGTAAAGTGTCCGGTGGAAAACTGCCCCCAGCCTGGAAAAATGGCAGATTTTAGCATATTTTCATGCACGGATTGAGACTCTATGTTATATATCTGCAAGAGGTTTTGACGTTCAGTAAAGTCTGCCCGAAAGTCCAGACGGTCGGAAAGGTCTCTCCAGCCATATTTTGTACTGTCGGAGAATTGAACCAGATCGAAGCTGCTTTGAGCTCTCAAGGGTGCGCTGAAAAGGATGGGCTGCAGGAACAATGCAGCGAACAGGAGCAGTGCAATCAGATATATCTTCATTTCATCATATCCTCAGAGATCTTGTTCAATGCAGATATGCTGCGGTCTTTCAAGTTCACCTGCCAGATATAGAAGTAGTTTTCCTGCGGGGTAAAGATATCGAATCTTGCCTCATATCTGAATTGTCCGCCAGCGAGTAATATCTTCCATCCGGCATCCCTGATCTGAGCTCTTTTATACTTCTTCTGCAGTTCATTGATCTGGGCATTGATCCTGGAGTTCAGTATGCCACCTCTGTATTCATTGATGATCCTTTGTGTGAAAGCCACCGGGTCCCTTTCGGCTTCGATCAGATTTTGCATCTGCGTGATCTTAGTCCGGTATTCTGCTTCGGAGTGCAGAGTATTGGCTTCCCGATACAAACGCAATGCCTCCCGATAGTTTCTGATAACTTCTGCTTTTTCACCCTCTGCGAAAAGAAGGGCTGCTTGCTGGATGTTTTGTTTGATGGTATTGACCCTCTCAATTGCTTGCAGGGCAGCAGGATAATCCGGAATAATGTCGAAGCTCTTCCTGTAATTGATCAGAGCATTCTCAAAATCCATCTGGTTCAGAAACACATCACCCTTCTGGATAAAAAGAGCAGCGAGGTCTTTAAGGCGAAGTTCAATTTCGGCCTGGATATCAGGATGATATTGCATGGCAATCCGGAAAAAACGATCCGCCTCGATATAATTCTCTTCCAGGACTTTGTGTTCTGCCTGGGCTCGATAGTTCCTTGAGATTTCATAGCTTACCTGATATGGCTCTGCCACCGGATAGCGTTCCTGTTCAAACAGAACATTCAAAGACTGATCATAAAACTTCTGTTCAGTAAGCAGACGAGCATATTCGAGCTGACGGTCGGCATAGCCCTTCACCACGCGTCTTGAAAGCAATTCATAGGAGTTATTGGGATAAAGGTCATAGAGGTTTTTATAGTCCATCCAGGCGGCATTCTGATTTCCCTGAGCCTCATAAAAGATCCTGATTCTGCGGTAACGTACCTCAGGAACATGCTTGTTTGCCGGGATCTCGATCAGGAGATTGGCATAGTTTTCCAGAGCACTCTCATATTGCTCTTCTGCAAGGTATTTATCAGCCTTTTTTTTATAGATCTCGGCAAGTTGTTCATCGGCCTCGGGAGAGTTGGCAATTTTGAAGATAGAGATTGCAAGGTTCAGATTATCCCGCTGAAAAGCCAAAAGTCCCAAGTCGTAATAACAATAGGATCGAAGCAATTCCGCCTGGGTCTTGACTGCTCCATTCCCGGTCTTTGTAACTATATCATCAAGCTGTTGCAAGGCAATGATATATCGCTTTTCGTTATATAGCTCCTCCGCTGCTTTCAAGCGGTTGAGTTCACAACCTGATAACAGCATCAGGTATATAACTGCAATTCCGAATAACTTGGTAGCCCGGATGGCAGCACAATGCTTATCTAAAAATGTCATATAGTGTAAATCTGATCCTCTTTGGCAAGCTCGATCCGTTCCGGTTGCCTGTTATTCATACTCTCGATCAATTCATCCGATCTTTCGTGGGTGATTATTATCCGTTTGATGTCTTTTTGCTGCAGTTCAAGGATGGATTCTGCAGAGGGGTGAAATCCATCGATGATCACGGTATGACAGCCAGAGTAGATGCTATCCAGGCAGGCAACAGTTTCCAGGTCTGATGTATAGAGCAGCATTCCGGTATCATCGGTGATTCGAAAGGCGAAGGATTGCATCGGATTGCTCAGTTTTTTATCTTTCAGCAGGTCAGTATAGCCCAGGAGGTGATCCGTCGGAAATGGTTCGATCCCCGGGAGATCCTGCCCAAGGGCGTCCATTTCCCGGATCACAAGTTCATAATCGAATCTCTCGGTAAATGTATAAAATGAATTCATGATCTGAGTGAAAAACCCGCTGCGTTCTGGCAGATAAAGATGCAAGGGTTTGGTGCGTTCCTCCAGATATAACATCTGCAATACCATAAAGATGCCGGAGATGTGATCGGGATGGTAATGACTGATGATAATTGCATCGAGTTCGTCGTGGGTGAGATTGTGTTGCAGAAGCTTTCTGGAAGTTCCCTCTCCGCAATCAAACAGGAGTTTTCTCCCCTGGTGATGAACATAAATTGCCGAGAGATGTAGATCCAGATTGGGCAAACCTGAACCGGAACCAAGTATGATAAATTCCATCATATTTCCTTCGTAATTCCCGGCTTTGATCGGGAATCCAGACTGGCTTTCTTGAGTTGATTTGCCGGGATAAAAACCGGTATCTGATCCAGTTTCCTGCCAAAAGCAATAAATATGACCGAGAAAATGAAGGTCATCAACAACAGAAGTACCCGAGAGCCCACCCGGAAGGTCACGATTGTGGTCAGTACTATAATAAGGTTGATTGTGTATATTATTACTGCTGTTACTTTTATCGAGCCAAGTGCATTATTGATCCGGTGGGTGGAATGGTCTTTGCCACCCTGCATAACATGTCGGCCATCCCGTTTGCGGGTATAACTCACCAAAGCAATATCGAAGATAGCATAACTGAGCAGCATTACAGGCAATAGATAAAAGAGCTTGTCATTCTTCAGGTTGCCGGCATATTTGGCCATCATGATCCCCATCGATGATAGAAAATATCCAATGAACATAGAACCCGCATCACCCAAAAAGATCTTGGCCGGATTGAAGTTATAGGGCAGAAAGCCAAAAACTGCTCCGGCAAAACTGAGCGAGATCAGCCCAATCAATGCCATTGCCTCTGCATTGGCCTGGGAATTGATCAAACTGAAAAAGAAAAATCCAAGCCCCAGCACTCCTGCCATCCCGCTCAAGACCCCATCCATGTTATCCAGAAAATTGAAGGCATTCATCAAACCCACCATCCAGACAACGAATAGCGGGATCGCGATGTAGAAAGATGAGATGTGAAGGGAATTGGGCATGAAGGAAAGATCGAGAATGATGGGTGAAAAGATCGAATTAAGCTCAACCATCCGCAGGTTTGTGAGGATAAATACCAGACTGACAGTGATCTGGCCAATTAGCTTCACCAAAGGGCGCATGCCAAACTTATCATCCCACAACCCCAGAAAAACTATCATGGCAGATCCCAGCAAATATCCCCGCATCGGCAAATCAAAATAACGGCCGGGTGAGATCAGGACATCATAGACGCAGAGCACAAGAAATCCGGCAAACACACTCAAGCCACCCATCAAGGGTACTGCCTTCAGATGCAATTTTCTTGCTTCGGGTTTATCAACAAAATTGATCCGGCTGGCAAGTTTGATGATAAACGGTGTTAGTCCATAGACGAACAACCAGCTCATTATGAACACGCTAAAGTATTCATAAATCCGATTTTCCATCACTTTTCCCCGCTTTTCTACTTTTATTAGACCAGTGCTTGGCATTCCCGAATTTTGTCAAAAGGAATTTTTTATCCTCACAGGCATTGCATAGCCATATCAGGTCCGAATGTTTAAGGAAAGTTAGTTCACATGGCAGAGGAGCTAACATCAATTGATTATATGCAATTACAAACAAGATCACAGAATCTGGGATTATTCTTTAAAAACTACAAAGTAGATAACACCCAAGCCCCTGGTCGGGGTTGAGATGTAGCACTCGAGTGATCCGGATAAGATGATTAGGGAGGATTACTTGATCAGCGGTGAAGACGTAGCATGATTGAAAGATTTGATTGATTTGAATGATTACATTTCTCTACCTGACCTACCCTATAGGACATAGGTATATTATAAGTTATTGATATATAATACTATATACTAATATATATACTATCTATGCTGAAATGTAGAGAAAGCATATCATACAAATTCATCATATTATTCATCAGCATGTTTTATGCAGAAAAAGAATACAGCATTGAAAGATTTGATTGATATGAGTGATTACATTTCTCTACCTGATCATATATATAGGACATAAGTATATTATAAGTTATTAATATATAATACTATATACTACTATATACTCTATCTATGCTGGAATGTAGAGAAAAGATATTGATCATACTATTCAAATTATCCCCTAATCGTCCCATTGGCTTGCACTTGCAGATAAAGTGCAAATGCAAACCAATGGGGAATGCTGATAATATTCAGTTAGTTCCAGGATTTCAGGATCTCGTTATTGAGAACATATACCTTTCGGGTCTTGTTATGATAGCCCACTTCACAATCGACAACAACAGCGTCCCTCTCGATAAGGCAATCCATTGCTTCCCTCATTTCTCTTTTGTTAAATCTGGTTCTCACCATAATGGTTGAGTGGTCCATTCTGCCTTTGTCTGCCTGACAAAGAATTCTCACAATCCTTTTCTCATTTGCAAGTTTCTGGTTTTCCTTGATGGTTTCGATGAAAGGCAAGGTGTTCTTGTAGTAGTAAGAGCAGAGATCAAATGCTGCCTTAGCAGTGTTCTCATCCACCTGTATCATCCGGAAGAACTCATTCACCCGGAACTGCTCAATTGCCTGGGCAAGGCCTTCCCAGTGGTTGAGGAGGGTGAAGAGGGTGCAGAACTTGAAGAAGTAGCCATCGTAGATGCGGGTGAAATAGGAGACCAGGGCATCGGATGCACTGATGATCACGCTGTTGAACTGCTCTTTGTAGGCCTGGTTGCGGAACTCGGTTGCATTTGCATCCATCGAGAGTTTGAAACTGCCCGGGATATTGCGGAAGGTGGAGAGCATTTTGTCATAGGCCCTCAGAGCCATACCGCTGTCTGATGCTTCGCGGTAGTTGAGGTCGATGTTCTGAAGGTCAACTTCCCGGATGAAGCAATAGATGAAGCGTTGGAGGAAACCGCTCTGCTGGTCGGAATTGCTCTTGAGTTCATCCATGAACCAGCCCTCTGTCGTGCCTGCCACGATGCTGAAAGCGGGTTTGCGGATGCGTTCACAGCGGTCCATATTGACGATATCCTTGTCCACACCGTCATAGAGATCGGTGAGGGCTTGCTTCATTCCAGAGTTCCAGTTGCGGTTCATGGTCTTGAGCCAGGCACTGACCTCGCTCTGCATGAAGAGACGGTTGGGATTGAGCGAGAGCATCTGCAGGAACTTTGCCATGGTGACATCCGTCATCAGCAGAGTGCTTTTGAGATATTCCTCGATCTCGAGTTCGGAGAGCGATTCCTCATAGGGATCGATCAGGTTTTTGGCAAGCCGGATGACGGTGGTCTTTCTGGAGATGCTGGAGGGACCGATGATCATTGACCAGATGTTGCAGTAGAGCCGGGAGGAGTTGTTCATCATATAGACCCGGTTTCCGATGTTAGCAGCCATCACGGGCAGCACAGCGGAGAGCTTGGCACCGGAACAGGCATCTGTGATGGTGTCGCACTGGGCAAGGTATTCCTGCAGGATGGGAGGCAATATCCTGGTATCCAGCGGGATGTTTCCCTGCTTGCCGAAGAGATCGACCAGTTCGTCATTCTTCATGAAGGTGCGGTATTTGGGGGTAGCGTAGCATTCTGGCTTTGTAGCATAGCATTCTGGCTTTGTAGCATAGCATTCCAATGCTGTTGTATCCGTGCATTCCGATGCTCGGAGATTTTTTATTTCCGCAGCCGGTTGCGTTTTGTTTCCGGGTTTGGTGCCTGTCTCAAAAGCGTGACCTTTCGGAAAAAGGTCACAACAAACACGATCGGAATCGTATGCTACAGTGCGATCGGATGCTACAGAATTCCAGCCCTCGTTTTTGGCAATGAAGAACAGCGTCCCGATGGAGAGATCGCAGGATGCGAAGCTCTTCCACTTTTCCAGCAGATACTTCTGGTCGTCCTGATAGTTCGGGTTCGTGCCAAAGAACTCCCAATAGGGCAGACCCTTCTCTCCAAGGGCACTGTGCAGGGCAATCCCACAGCGGATGAAATCCAGATATGAGAACTTCCTTCCGGCAAGATACTGCACAGCAGAGAGTAACACTCGTTCATCCAGTTCGCCAAACTCACGGGCATCAAAAACTGGCGTCTGTGCCACGATCTCCTGATGGGCAAAGCCATCGATCACCGGGGCAAGCTTTTCCCAGTCGAAGGGAAGGTAGCGGTGGTTGAAGACGGGCTCGGGATCATAGCTCACGAAATGTGCCCGGCTGGCATCTGATGCGCTGGCATCTGGCACAAAGCCCAATTCTTCCCGGCATAGGAAAGAGATGTAGTCAAAAATCGCCTTGAACCGCTTGATATCTGTGAGTGGTTTGGCAAAGGGCACCACGAATTTGACACCATCCCGCACGGATTGAAATGCGCTCCACACAAAGGGGATGGATGTTATTGACTGCTTCATGCGGTCGATGTCCGAAACATGGTCAAAATCGAGAATAAGACCATTTACGGAGCTGATCTCAGCCAGTGCACGCCTGGTTCTGAACTTCGCCATTGAGACCCATGGAAGGGCACATTTGAGCGTTTTTTGGAGTTCCGGATCTTCGGTGTTGCGCACCTTCTCCACTTCCTCTGCAAAGTTGCCTTTGCTGATCACATCGAGCAGACCTTTCAACTTGACGATGCTTATCTGCTCCGGATGGCGGATGTTGTTTCCGAAAGTGATTTCGGTGTTCTCAATTGTTTCGAGATAGCTGTTGTCCCGGTTCTGCATGGGCTGCTCCAATGGTTTTGGCGCAGGCAGCAACAGAATGGGGTCTTGTTGTTCATTGATGTTTTGCATAGTTTCTCCTTTGGGGGTTTTCCCCCTCTGAATCTATATGCACGACTTTCGGGCATGCCTCGGATACTATTTTCACTTGATAAAAAGTACATTTTCGTAATTCATTCGAATATCAAGGTTTTACGAACCTTGAACTTTGCTTCATGAATATTTTTCCAAAAGACCCCCCAAAAGTCGTGCATATATATATAGGGGCATGGAGCACAGGGCTGAGGGCTGAGGGTTAAGTGTTAATGGTTAATGGTTAATGGTTAATGGTTAATCCGCTAACCACTAACCATTAACCACTAACCAAGAAGGAGGAAAAAATGATCCTGCACCTCATAACAGCTATACCAATAGTGATAGGAGTAAACATGAAAGTACTATTCAAACACATGATCAACGGCTACACCGGCAAGGCAGATGATTCGATCATCTACTATAACCGCTATCTGAACCGGGTGATCATTCGCCGCCGTCCCGACCGCAAGAACGGAGAGGAGAAACTCTTTGAGTGGCTGTTGAAATTGAATGAGGTCTATTTTGGTGGTATTCAGTATCATTGTCGAAAGTATTTTTTCAAAATATTAAAAAAACCACTTGCCAGAAATCGGCCCTTTAGTTATCATGTAAACAAGTAAAGTTTATCAAAGTAAACTATCGATAGAGGTGTAATGTTTACTCTTTCTGTAACTGTTCCGGAACCAGCAACTGCAAAGGAGGGATGGAATGAATAAGATCAAAGGTCTAATTCTGGGTTTCCTGATACTATGGGGACTTTGGATAATACTGACCGATGTATCAGGATTGGAATTGGTAACCGGTGCCGTGATCGCCTGGTTTATATCAGCCATCTTCATTTCCAGGCTGGAGATCCTGTCATCGATCTGTTTCAAACCCCGCGCCGTGATAAATGGTGTTGCATTCATCTTTGTTTTTCTGATCGAGCTGTTCAAGAGTGCCATTGATGTTGCCGGACGGGTGCTTTCTCTGCGTTTACCGCTCAATCCGGGGATCGTCAAGGTTCGCACCAGGCTGAAAAGCAAGCTGGGTCGCATAGTTCTTGCCAATTCCATCACATTAACACCGGGAACGATGACAGTCGAGACAGATGGAGAATATTTTTATATTCATTGGATCGACATCAAGAGTCCCGATATTGAAGAGACGACCAAGGCGATAGTCAGTAAGTTTGAACGCCATTTGGAGGTGATGTTTGGATAGGATTGCATTGTTCATATTTGAGCTGGGATTTTATCTGGCGCTGATATCCCTGGTGATATCATTCATCCGCTTCATCAAGGGACCCACATGTGCAGACAGAGTTGTAGCCCTGGATGCAATGACGGTATCCGGCATTTCGATCATAGTCTTTATTGCCTTGTTTGCCGGCCGGATCATCTATCTCGATGTTGCATTGGTCTATGCCCTGCTTAGTTTTTTGGGTGTGATAGCGGTGGCAAGATATCTGGAGGGGGGATTATGATCCAGATGATTGGAGCAATTATAAGTTTGTTGGGTGCATTTTTCCTGTTTTTGGGAGCACTTGGAGTATTGAGAATGCCGGATGTATATAACCGGATGCAGGCAGGAACCAAGGCCACGACTTTGGGTTCGATGCTGACCCTGTTGGGGATCGGGATTGCCATGCCATCCTGGCTTATGAAACTGATCATTCTGATCCTCTTTATCCTGTTTACCAATCCGATCAGTTCGCATGCCCTGGCCCGGGCTGCACATTTTGCGGGGATAAAACTCACTGAAAAAAGCGTGTCCGATGCCCTGGCTGAAGACAAGGAGAAGGAAAATGAGTAGCATCATTGCCATGACCGTGCTGGCGCTGTTCTGCCTGATCGCTGCTGTTTATGCGGTTCTGACCAAAAAGACGATCAATGCAGTAATTGCCTCCGGGGTGATCAGTTTAACTGCTTCGATCATGTTCCTGATATATGCAGCACCAGATGTAGCCATGACAGAAGCAACCATCGGAGCCGGACTTACGACAGTTGTTTTCCTCTATGCCTTGAAACAGATCAAGAGCGATAAGGGAGACAGCGATGATTAAGTATATCCTGATTTTTATCGCGCTGGTTGGGCTTGCCTGGTTGCTTTGGCCTCTAACAAAGGACTTTTCTACTCCCGAACAGCTCAATTCAATAGCAAGCCAATATGTGAGCGGATCGGTGACTGATCTCAATTCTCCCAATGTGGTAACTTCCATAGTTGTAACATATCGGGGTCTTGATACTTTGGGCGAGGTTACAGTGCTGTTTCTGGCCACGGCGGGAGTTGGATTTCTTTTGAAAAAGAAGAGTGGAAGCCGAAGCCAAAGAAGAGATGGCTCGGAGATATTGCAGAGTGGGGCTGGGTTCCTGGCACCACTGATCATGCTCTTTGGGGTGTATGTATTCACGCATGGACACTTGAGTCCCGGAGGTGGTTTTCAGGGTGGAGTGTTGATTGCCTCGGGAGTGTTATTGATGGTGATGGCCAGCACATCTTTCCGGTTTTCACATTTACTCATCCAACTAACCGAGTCACTATCGGGTATTGCCTATGTTATCATCGCTATCTTGGGTGTTATCCTTTTGGGAGCCAATCATTTCCTCGATCCGCGCATCCTGCCTTTGGGGAACTGGCTATCGCTGTTTTCGGCCGGAGCGATTCCTGTTATCTACAGTTTTCTGGGCTTGAAAGTGGGAGCAGAGCTATCGGCAGTGATTGAATCCCTGTCGGCAGATGGAGGTGAGGAATGATCATGCTGGTATCGGGTTTCCTGCTTGTCCTGATTGGGATTTGGGCAATGCTGACCAGGAAGAATATCATCCGTATCATAATTGGTTTCTCAATTCTGGATACCGGGATCCATCTTATTATTGTGGCAGTTGGATTTGTGAAGGGAGGTACAGCTCCTATCCTGGATAATGCCCTGCTGAGGGTTCCGACTTCTGTGGATTTGAGTGCTGCGGTTAGCAGAGTTGTAGATCCCTTGCCTTCAGCGCTGGTTCTGACGGCAATTGTGATTGGATTGGCGGTAACTGCGCTGCTATTGAGTTTTGCAATCCGTCTCCACAAATATGGAAGATCTCTGGATATTGATGTTTATGAGGAGCAGAAATGGTAAATCCGCTTTATCTGATTGCCCTGTATCTGATTGCCGCATTTCTGGTCTCACTGTTTTTCCGTTTAAACCGCTATCTGGGACTGGGATTGATGTACTTAAGCATTGCTGCAGTTTTGGGAGCAAGTATTTTCAGGATATGGGAGTTGTTGCTGGTAGGAGTTAGTGGTCGCGAGGTCTTCACGGCTGGCTTTTATTCTTCGCTATCCATAGTATTGCAGTTTGGCATCACGGAAGCGGTCGGGCTTGCCCTGATCAGCATTTGCGGATTGCTGGGAGCCGTCTTCCTGTTTCAGAACTTTCAGCGCTTGGGTGCCTATCCATTGGCTTTGTATCTCATGGTTTTATTGGGTGCGAGCGGAATGGTGCTGACCCGGGATATCTTCAATTCCTTCGTCTTTTTGGAGATTCTCTCGATCTCAACTACAGCGTTGATCGGACTTAAGCAAGGGAAAAATGCGCTTGCTGCCGGGCTTAAGTATATGCTGGCAGGTGGCATAGCGAGTTCGCTGATGTTGATCGGCATCATCTTTGTCTATCGATATACCGGAACTTTGAATATCGATACCTGGCTGGCATATTCTGTGAATGGTGCTATGGGAAGCACTACCGCATCCATCCAGCTTGGCAGTGGTTACAAAGTAGCACTCTATCTGATCGCTATATCTATATTTATCGAGCTGAAGCCATATCCGGCAAATGGATGGGCTCTGGATCTTTATAACTCGGTACACAGCGGTCTGGGAGCAATAATTGCAACCGTTAATGTCACGGCTCAAGCCTTCTTGTTTTACAAGCTTATTCCGTTATTTGGCAATGATATGCTGCTGCTTTTTGCCGGAGCGGGTCTGTTCAGCTATGTCATGTCAAATCTGGTGGCTCTGCGTCAAAAGAATGTGAAACGGCTGCTGGGATATTCTGGGGCGGCACAGAGCGGACTTATCATCTTTGTGCTCTGTGCTTTGCATTATATGAAGCTGCCGGCTCAGAGTTATTTATTGATCGCGGGAGGTATCCTTGCCACCAATATCTTTGCAAAGTCCGGGCTCTTCTGGTTGACCGGAATTCTCAAAGAAGAAGAGATCAGTGCCTGGAAAGTACTGGGCAAGCATCCCGGACTTTTGATATTGTTTGGAGTGTTTGTGGTTGCGCTTACTGGCTTCCCACCCTTTCCTGTTTTCTTTGCCAAGTATGCTTTGGTGCATATTTTTGCCAATACCGGTCATTGGTTCTGGCTGTCCTTCCTCCTGATCGGTTCATTTTTGGAGGCAGTTTATCTTCTGCGCTGGCTGTCGCTTTCGATTGATAAGGAAGCTATGACTATGACCCTGGTTGGTATCAGACCAAACCTGATATTTGCCACGGTGTTTTCATTGATTGCACTTGGTTTCATGGCTTTTTATGGAGGAAGGATCTATTTTGGGCTATCAGATCATGTTCTGTATCCATTGATAGGGGCTGCGCTCTTTATGCTGCTGGATTTTCTTCCTGCGAAACTCAAAGGAGCTATTGCCATTATTACGCTTGGTGCCTGGGGGTATCTGAAAGTATATCCTGATCTCCCCTTGCTGGGACAGGTTTTTGCCGGGATTCTGGTGGGTGGAGCTATCATTCAGATCTTTGCCTTCATGCGTCATAAAGGTGCTCAGGATGGTCTGTTTCCGCTTTTGGTGATGCTGATCCTGGCCATGGGCAATCTCGTTATTACCGCTTCCAAGTTGGAGTTTTTTGTCGCTTGGGAATTCATCGCCCTTGCCTCCTATCTTTTGATCCTGAGGGGCAGAAAAGCCCAATATCCCGCTCTGAACTATATCCTGTTTTCCCTTTTTGGGGCTTTCATGATATTGATTGGACTGGCTTTGATGCCGGAATTTATCTCCGGATATCCCATTATCCTGCAGGCAGTTATCTTTGGGGTAAGTCCGCTGGCAGCACTGCTGGTGGGGATCGGGTTACTGATCAAGGTTGCAGCTTTGGGGCTTCATATCTGGTTGCCTTCGGCTTATGCCGAAGCGGAGGATGAGACGACATCGCTGCTTTCCTCTGTGCTCTCCAAGGCGGGTGTATTTGGGATGTTCATTTTCCTTATCATGCTCAGAAATGTATATACTGGAAACGACATACCGATGATAACCCTGGGGTGGATCGGAGCGCTGACTGCATTTTTCGGAGCTTTGATGGCTGTCTTTCAGGAAGATGCCAAACGTCTGCTGGCCTATTCCAGCATGAGCCAGCTTGGTTACGTTGTTCTTGGGCTGTCATTGATGAGCCATCTGGGCTGGGTATCGGCTTTGTATCTGACTATAAATCATTTATTTTTCAAAGCGTTGGTCTTTATGGCCATTGCCGGTGTAATCCTGAGAACCGGAACCCGGAATATGTATGAAATGGGCGGTCTGATCAAGAAAATGCCGATCTCATTCATCTCGGTATTGATGGGCATCATTGCGATATCAGGAGTGCCTCCGCTCTCTGGCTTTGGTTCGAAGTGGTTTATCTATACATCCCTTTTGGAGAGTGGAAGGTATTTGCAGATGGGGCTTGCCTTCTTTGCCAGTGCAGTCGCATTCCTCTACCTGTACCGCTTGATCCACACGGTGTTTTTGGGACAGGCCAAGCCGGAACAATCCTCTGTGAAAGAAGCACCTTTCTGGCTGATTATTCCCCAGGGGATATTCATCATGCTGATCATGGCCATCTCTATGTTTCCCAACCTGATCACTAAGCTTGTCTCAGCTGCTGTCGGCTCTTTTATTTCCAAGCCGGAGTGGCTGAACTGGAATGGATATAACCTATCTCTTTCTGCCAGCAACTTATCTGGGAACTGGAATGGGAACCTCGTGATGTATGTAACCATGGCAGTATTCGGTTTCCCATTAGTTTGGCTGCTTTTGGTTAATGCCAGGACCCAAAAGGTGAAGCAGTTCAATATAGTATATGCTGCGGAGCGTCCTTACAGACCCGGGACAACCCACTTTGCTTTCAACATGTTTGCCCATTATTATAAAGCACTTGGCTTCTGGGTAAAACCCAGGGCAACAGCATTTTACATGGGAGTTTCGGAGTGGACGCATTCCATTGCCTCAACCCTTGCCAGGCTCTATACCGGAAATGCTCAAACCTATATGTTGCATATATTTCTCTATACTTTATTAATGTATATTATACTGGGGGTGAAGGTATGAACATACCTGTCAAACTCATCTGGTCTTTCCTGTCTTTGGCGGTTGTCACGATATGGGGACTTACGCTGAATGGGATAGTACACAAAATCTTTGCCCGGGTGCAGGGACGGCTGGGTCCTCCAGTCTGGCAACCATTCATTGATATCATCAAGAACAATGCAAAGCGCACCACCGTCAGCCATGGCATCATGTTCTATCTGGGGCCGGTGTTCCGGATAGCGGGTGGAATTGGAACTTACATGTTCATTCCGGTTATCTTTGGCTCCGAGATCTTTTCCAATTTCTCGATGAGTGGAGACCTGCTGTTGGTGATGTATTTCATCTTTTTTGGTCAGTTGGGAATGGCGTTGGGAGCCGGGGAAGGTGGGCATCCATATTCCGCGATCGGGGTTAGCAGAGGCCTTGCTCAAATGACTGCTTTCGAAGTCCCCTTTGCTCTATCGGTGATCAGTCTGGCCATTCAATACCAGAGTTTGGATATCACCCAAATCGTTGCTGCTCAACAGGGTGGCTTCCTGAACTGGACACTGATAACCAATCCACTGGCTGTAATCGCTGCCATGATTTCCATGTTGGGGATGAATATGTATAATCCGTTCTCGGTTGTGATAGCACCCCAGGAGATCCCAATTGGCCCCCCTACTGAGTACTCTTCATCCTTTTTGGGGTTACTGGCCACCAATCGCGGTATCTTTGCCGGTGCGAAGCTTATCCTCTTTATGAATCTATACTTTGGTGGGGCCACCAATCTCTTTGCACTCCTGGCCAAGACCTTTTCCATCTATATGTTCAGTGTGTTTATCGGAGCTGCCTACCCCCGCTTCAGAACCGAGGATTCCATCCGGTTTTTCCTAAAGGTTCCAACTGCGATTGGCATCCTTGCAGTTCTTTTGTTCAGCTTTTAAGGAGCTTATATGTTTGAAGATAAAAAAGATATTCAACTCCAGGAACCAGAGCAAGACCAACGTCCTGACTGGGTAAAGGACAGCAAAACCCTCACCAATTCCGGTTTGCCCGATGAGGAAAGGGATTGGTTTTGTGATGCAAGACCTACTCCTGCGCCCAAAAGCAACCGGATCATGGAGAAGTTCTTTAACTGGGCAAGGGCAAATTCTCTCTGGATTCTTGCTTTTGGTACTGGTTGCGGAGCTATCGAGCTGCGTCCACTCATCACAGCCCGTTACGACATCAGCCGGTTGGGTATGCAGCCCAGACCCACTCCCCGCCAGGCATCTGTCTTCATGATTGGGGGTTATGTTTCGATCAAGACCCTGAAGAGGATTGTGCGATCCTACGAGCAGATGCAGGGGCCGAAGTTCGTGGTTGCTGTCTGTTCCTGTGCTATCAATGGCGGAATGTATTGGGATTCTTATAACACCATAAAGCGCATTGATGAATATATCCCCGTAGATGTCTATGTGACCGGATGCATGCCACGTCCGGAGGCGGTGCTCAGTGGCTTCACCAAACTCAAGGAACTCATCCTGGCCGGAAAAGCCGAAGGACAGAACCTCTATGCCGAAAAGTTCGATTGGTACAAGGCAAATCAGAAAAAGATCATCCACGACTGGAATATGCCGGACTATAACTGGTAGGAATTATGATAGATACGATAGAAATCCTCAAGAAACAATTTGAGATCAATGATCTTTATCATCAGCGCTCAAATCTTTGCTTTATCACCGGCAAAAAGGAACAACTGCTCAGTATATTGCAAGCTTTGCGTGATTTGCATAACTATACGCATCTTGTTATGGTTACAGCAGTTGACTGGATCGAACAAAACCAGTTCCAGCTCACCTATCTTTTACATAACTATGAGAGCAGGACCGATCTGGGAATTAGGGTTTTCCTCGATCGGGAATGTCCGGTCATGGCCTCCATCCATCATCTCTGGAAACAGGGCAGGGTCTATCAGCAGGAACTGCATGAGATGTTTGGGATCGATTTCCCCGGCTCTCCTGATCAGGATATACCCATGATCCTTGAGGGCTGGCAAGGACCACCACCCATGCGAAGGGATTTCGATACCAAAAAATATAGCGAGGAGACCTATTCAAACCGCGAAAGAAACCACCACGAACCTGAACAATACATGAAACAAATCCTGTATCCGGAGGAAAATTGAGCTCATTATACCCCCCCATTCTCAATGGCAAAGCCGTTTACGACCTCAAAGATCAGAAATACCTAAAGATCTGGCAGGGACCTCAACATCCCGGTGTTACCGGAAACATGTCCCTGGAACTCGATGTCTGCGGAGATCAGGTTATCAAATGTAAAACCCATGTCGGTTACCTCCACCGCGGCTTCGAAAAGCTGATGGAACGCCGAAGATATATAAATTGCTTCCCAATCGTCTGCCGCATCTGTGTCCCTGAACCGGACACCAATGAATATCTCTTTGCTGCTGCTGTGGAAGAACTGCTTGGCATAGAGATTCCAGAACGTGCAAAATGGCTCCGAACCCTCAATCTGGAGCTTTCCCGGTTGGCTTCCTTCCTGATGTGGATAGGTGGTCAGAGCGGTTCCTTTGGTTCTGGAACTGTAGCTCAATGGGCTTTGGCGCATCGTGACTACGTGCTCGATCTTTTTGAGGAATGGACCGGTGCCAGGATCTATCATATGTATATGACTCCTGGTGGTGTTAGAGGCGGTCTGCCAGAAGGCTGGGATGCCCATGCCCAAAAGGTCTTGGATGGGGTCTATAAACTTCTGGATGAGATCCGGCATGTCCAGCTCAACAACGCGATCTTCAAAATGCGAGCTGTGGGACTGGGCACCATAACACCGGATATGATAGATAAATATGGCATTGTTGGTCCCGTTGCCAGAGGCAGCGGGTTGGGGAGAGACATCCGAAAAGATCAGCCCTATCTGATCTATGACCAGCTCTCATTTGATACAATTACCGAAAGTGGGGGAGATACTTATGCCAGGACCGTAGTCCGCTGGAGGGAGATGTATCAATCCATTGATCTGATCCGTCAGATACTGAAGAATATGCCGCGCAGCGGACCACTGCATATCAGCCTCCCTAATGTATTACACCTCAAAGTGCCAGCTGGAGAGACCTACGTCCGGGCAGAATCCACCCGGGGAGAATATGGCTATTACATGGTCTCGGATGGATCTGCTTTCCCGCGTAAGATCACAGTCCGGGGTCCATCTTATTCTCATGCCATGGCCCTTTTGGAGGACCTGGCAGTTGGGGTCAATCTGGCAGATATCCATGGTCTGATGCTATCACTTCACACCTATCCCCCCGAGATCGAGAGGTAAAAAACCGTCATTCCCGACTTGATCGGGAATCCATAAAGGAAGTACAAATGAATTTAAGAGATATACTCTCTCCACTATATGTCTGGAAACGGGCTTTTGAAAAACCCTATACCATGAACACGTTGAAGGATGGCCGTCCCGGAGCTCCGAACTACCGCGGTTTTCACCAGAATGATATAGATAAATGCATCGGTTGCGGAACCTGTGCCGAGATCTGTCAGAACGTCTCAATTGACATGGTACCCATCAAGCCCACCAGGGATGGAGACAGTGGTTTGCGTCCCAGGATCGATTATGGACGCTGTTGCTGGTGCGCTCTCTGTGTCGATATCTGTCCCACTGGTTCATTGACCATGTCCAATGCTTATACTTGGGTGGAGGAAGGCCTGGATCTTGATGTCCGGGAAACATTCTGCTATATCCCTGGCCACGATCCCAAGCCATGGGATGATGAACCCCTCGGCTACAGACGTCCACAGGACTATGAATTGCTCCATCTGGATAGAACGCCGATGCCGCAACTGCCTCCGGAACAGCGGATCAGCTCTTTCATTGAAATGGTGAAGGGCTATTCCAGAGAACTTGCTCTAAAGGAAGCCGACCGCTGTATCCAGTGCGGAATTTGCACTGCCACCTGTCCGGCTCACATGAACATCCCCGCCTATATCAAAGCGATAAGAGAGGATAACATTGCCGAAGGTCTCATGATTCTCTACGAGACCAACCCTCTGCCTGGTATTTGCGGAAGGATCTGTACCCGCCGTTGTGAAGATGTCTGTGCTCTTTCCCATCGGGGTGAGGCGATTTCCATCCGCTGGCTGAAAAGATATCTCACGGATTGCGTTGAAGCTGTGGACTACCAGAACATCCTGCAAAAAGAAATATCATTAAATGGAAAAAAGATCAGCGTAATCGGATCGGGTCCAGGCGGTCTTTCTGCGGCATACTATTTGTCACGAATGGGTTATCAGGTGGATGTCTATGAACAGAATAAGGCAGCGGGTGGTATGTTGCGTTATGGCATTCCGGAATACCGCCTGCCCTATGACATGCTTGACAAAGATATCGAATACATTCTCTCGCAAGGTGTTAAACTGCACCTTGAAACACGGGTGGGTCAGGAAATCAGCTTCGATGAAATTTATAAAGGATCGGATGCCATCTTCATCAGTACCGGCCTCTTTGAACCATATCGCATTGGCGTGAAAGGAGATGAGATTGCGGGAGTGATCTCCGGTCTGGAGCTGCTGGCAGATGTCACCAATGGAGTGGAGGTCATTCTTGGGAAATCTGTCCTGGTTATCGGTGGAGGCAACGTCGCCATGGATGCAGCCCGGACAGCGAGACGACTTGGTTCGGAAGTAAAAGTCATCTATCGCAGGCGCTTGGAAGATATGCCAGCAGATCATGAAGAGATCACTGAGGCCATGGAAGAGGATGTCGAATTTGTCTTTCAGGCCATTCCGCTTGAGATAGAAAAGACTGGTGACAACCGTCTGCGCCTGATATATGGCCTTGCCGAAATGGTCGATCAGGGCGATGGGAAAAGACCACAACCAATCCTGATCGAGGGCAGCAGGATCGAGATCATTGCAGATACTATAATTGCAGCCATCGGACAGGGAATGAACTTCAAATGGATGGATGGCGAAGCCAGTGCCAATATCAAGTTTGGCAAGTGGAATATCGAGGCCGACCGCTATGGCTGTACCACAGATAAAAAGGTTTTCATAGGTGGAGACATGTTCAATCGCACTGCTGATGCGATCTCTGCCATCGCGGATGGTCACCGCAGTGCAAGAGCGATTGATAGTTTGCTTAAGTAATCAGCTTCCGGTTGATCACACAGAAGTGATTTGATTCGAGTATTTTAAACTATCCGGTTGACAAATATATAGCATACTGAGATTTGGCAAACAGGATTAATCCGCGTGAGATCTCATGCCAAAAATATCCAAAAATCAATGTTTTCTGGAGAAATAATGAATGCTCACATCAAAGATCTTCTGGCTTTTCTTGATGGCTCGCCCTGCAACTTTCTGGCTTGTTCTGAGGCCATAAAACGTCTGGAAGAAGCCGGTTTTTCGCCTTTGAATGAAGATCAGCCCTGGCAGATCAAAACCAATGGAAGATACTATGTCCAACGTGATAATGCTGCCGTTATTGCCTTTGTAATAGGCAGCAAAGCAATTGAAAATACAGGATTTAAGCTTGCAGCAGCACATCTGGACAGTCCAGCTCTGAAACTCAAGCCCGAGTCCATCAGATCAGATAAAGGCGTTTGCAGGATTGGGGTGGAAGTCTATGGTGGTCCGATAGTTCAGACTTGGTTGGACAAAGAACTTGGTATTGCCGGCAAAGTTACATACAAAACTGGAAAAGGTAAGAATATACAAGTTATATCATCCACTGTGATGATAAAAAAACCAGTTGCTATCATTCCGAATGCTGCTATCCACCTGAACCGGGATATCAACAAGGGATTTGAATATAACAAGCAGAACCATCTGATCGCTCTGCTTGGAACTGATATTAAAGATGAGAACTGCCTGAAGGATCTAATCGCAGGTGAACTTGCCATCACCCCGGATAGAATCCTGGGTATGGATCTCTTTCTCTATGACTATGTTCCTTCTGTATTGACCGGGGTGAACGAGGATTTTGTTGTCTCCGGACGTCTGGATGATCTTGCCATGGCGCATACCATTCTGCGCTCCATTATCTCTGTACCAAAACCGGAAGCAACTACTGTGGCAGTGCTTTACGATGCCGAAGAAATTGGCAGTGAAACCCTCCAGGGAGCTAATGGAAGCTTCCTTTCCGATACTCTGAACCGCATTTTCGCTGCGCTTGCAGTTTCTGAAGAAAATCGCTATATTGCTCTGAAAAGATCATTCCTGATCTCCGCGGATATGGCTCATGCCTATCATCCGGCTTATCCGGAAAAGTTTGAACCATCATATACGCCCCTTATGAATAAGGGACCTGTAATCAAGAGTAATGCCAACCAGCGCTACGCCACCACCTCAGAAAGCTCGGTTATCTTTGAAACACTCTGCCAAAGTGCTTCAGTTGAATATCAGAAGTTTCTTACCCGCAGTGATTTGCCCTGTGGATCAACCATTGGACCCATTGCTTCATCCCGTTTGGGGATAAGGACAGTCGATGTTGGAAATCCGATGTGGGCAATGCACTCTATCCGCGAGACCGCAGGTGTCCTTGACCACCTTTCCATGATCAAAGTACTCAGCCAATACTATAATTCAATTTAATATATATCAGGAGAATCAGTATGTCCATATTCAAACCTTTCAAAGCAGTGCGTCCACTGCCAGAGTATGCCTCAGATATTGCCTCGCTGCCCTATGATGTGATGGATTCCGATGAAGCCCGGATCGAGGTGAAGAAGCATCCGCTTTCTTTCATTCATGTGGAAAAAGCCGAAGTCGATTTGCCCCTTGGAACCAACCTCTATGACCCCAGCGTCTATGCCAAAGCCCGGGAAAACCTCTATGCCTACCTGCAAAACGGCCACATGCAACAGGACACAAACCCCGCCTTCTATGTCTATAAACAGACAATGGCAGGCAGAGTTCAGATCGGACTGGTTGGGCTTGCATCAGTTGATGAATATATGCAAGGCAAGATCAAAAAGCACGAACTTACCAGGTCTGAAAAGGAAGCAGACCGCATCCGCCACGTGGATATCTGCGATGCTCATGCTTCACCGGTCTTTTTCACCTATCGTCATCAGGAGATCATAGATAGCACCGTGGCAAGAGTGATGCGAAACAAAGCCCCGGAATATGATTTCGTCTCTGATGATGGAATTGGCCATGCCCTGTGGTCGATGGATGCTCCGGCAGATATTGAGATCATCCAGAATGCTTTTGCTGCTATGGACTGTCTCTATGTGGCGGATGGTCATCACCGCACCGCTTCGGCTGCAAAGGTTGGATTGATCCGCCGGGAGCAGTATCCGGACTTCAATGGTGAGGAGGAATTCAATTTCTTCATGACTGTCATTTTCCCGGATAACCATCTCAAAATCTTCGATTATAACCGCGTCGTGAAAGATCTGAATGGTCATAGCCAGCAAGAGTTTATGGATCTGGTGAGCCAGAAGTTTACTATAGAAGAAATGGTGAGCGATCAACCCTACCGTCCTGAGAGTTTACACTCTTTTGGAATGTACATTGATGGGAAGTGGTATCGTCTCACCGC
>Ga0209835_1000320_pt1 | contig 32565 bp, 21 predicted proteins | sample LakKivwa52mmetaG_FD_184138 | JGI IMG/M metagenome (GOLD analysis project Ga0209835, IMG submission 184138) | Anoxic lake water microbial communities from Lake Kivu, Rwanda to study Microbial Dark Matter (Phase II) - Lake Kivu water 52m metaG... | ecosystem: Environmental > Aquatic > Freshwater >... | reverse complement strand
TTCATTGACTTTGACTCGCTCAAACATCTATGGCACTCTATAAACTTCTAAAGATCATCTAACCTCACTCGCTTCGAGCAGGTTGTGTCAGATTCTATATCCAACTCTTTTTGTCAAGAAGAAAAATCTCGACAGCTTATGACAATGCCCCATAGCACTACATCTAACTCCATCAAAATCAGATAGATAAGACGCAGTAAAAAAATCTTGATTTATCATTTTATTCGCATACTTAGAGCATTGGCAAAGCACTTTTGCACGCATAGAGAGCATCCAACGCAAAGCTTTTCGTCTATTTTGGGTAGCTTTTTTTCATCCAAACTAATCGCCAGATAGGGACAGCGAGTACAGTTTCCACAATGCAAGCATAAATCTGTATTCACAGACGAGATCTTATCCTGTTTTGGTAAATCCATAAAATCCATTATGGCATCTGGTTGTGCTATACCAATAAGATCGGATACGGATGCTAAACCTCTATAACATAGATAGTGGCTCAAACCGCTCTTAAGCTCCTCGATTATCCCCAGCCCATATTTCTCCGCAATGGTACAAAACTGCACTGAGCCTGCTCCCAAAGCCATCATATGAGCGGTATCCAAATAGTTCATCGCTCCACCATTACCGGATACATAGACACCTCTCTTGCCAGCTCTGGCAAGGCTTAAGTAGCTTATTGGCAAAACACCAGCACCAGACATACCCACAATGACACCATCATCCCAAGACCCACTTCCTTCCCTGAAAGCAAGCGTGGGGAAAGTATTGGCGAGGGTTACACCAGCCTTTTTTTGAGGATACCTTGCAAATACCTCTTTGATGGCATCGATGATTGGCACAATAGCCGTTACTGCTCCCGTCAACTTAAAGAGCTTCGGTATCTCTGCAGTCCCCGCTTCCATCACCCAGTCAACAATTTTTGCCGAAAGCTCGGCATTCTGAGCTACTATGTCTCCATGGGTACCATCTCCACCTTGAGGACAGGATAGACTATATTCGATACCCATCGCTCCGCAAGCCTCGAGTTTACTTGTATTGGATTGCCACACCAATTTATCTGCTTCATCGTCACCTGTAACTGGTCCACCTGTTGATGCCATAGTAAGTCTATCTGGATATTCTGCTACTAACTGCTTGATTTCAGCACAAACGCGATCAAGGGGATGATCGGATACATTATCGCAATTTGCCCAAGTCTTGTCATCAAAGACGAACATATATTCGCCGGGGATATGAATATCCAAACCATCGAAAGCTGTTTTCATAATTACTCCGCTCCAGCCCGCATGATAGGCTTTGATCACTTGTTCATATCCATCGGTGGGGGGTGCTGCCGAAAGCAAGAAGGGACTATCTATCTTTCTGCCAAAGAAATCCGTAGTCAGATTGACCGGCTGATTGATCCACCCGGGTACAGAAAATTCACTCTTGGTAGATTTAGGAAGTAGCGTCAACGGTAACTGAGAAAGGTGCTCATGCACTGTTTTAGCAAGGTTTTTCCCCGAAGCAGATGCCTCAACCACGGTCGTGGGTCCATTGGAAAAGTCTCCACAATAAAAGACTCCAGCTTGATCTTTGGGCAGAGCAGGCTTAAATCCAATGGCGATAAACAGCGCATCAAAGTTGCGGGACAATTCGCTTGCACCCTCTTCGTCCTTGATGTATGATGGATGAAACTCTTGACCTACTTCCAAATAGACTGGCATGGTTTTGATCCCGGTCATCTTTCCACCATTACTAATGATTTCACAGACTCGCATGCGGTTTGTGAAGAGCACACCTTTGGAGACCAAAAGAGCTTTCTCTTCGGCGGTGATTGGCATTTCGCTAAATGTTTCCAAAGTAATCATCTCCACATGAGTAGCTCCTAGGCTTGCCACTTTAAGAGCAATATCAGCAGCAATTGCACCGCCTACCACCGCTACCCGTTTTCCGCTTAAATCATATTTTGAGCCATCAATTAGGATATCCATCCCATAGTGAGCATATTCATCCCCTTTGATATTCAAACGCATTGGAACGGAAAGACCCCCTGCTACCACCACAGCATCAAAATCTCGTTTCAGAGCAACCGGGTCTGCTACTATGCTATTGGCATCCACTTCAATATCAAAACTCTTTAGGATAAAGGCTACATCCTCTTTCAATGCCTCTCTGTGCAGACGATCAGCAGGAATCAACCAGCTCTGGCCTCCAAGCCTGTCAGTTTGTTCGTAAATCTTTACCTGATACCCAAACTGACAAAGGGTTACCGCGGCACTCAACCCTGCGGGTCCACCACCCACCACAGCTACCTTTTTCCCGTTTTTGGGAATGGATAAAAACTGTGGGATCTGACCCATCTCTCTAGATTTCTTGATGATAGTACTCTGAACCGCAGGTATGTTTACCGGCTGATCCAGCCCTGCCCTACTACAAGCCTTCATACAATGATAATCCGGACATACGTCTCCACATATACCACCCAAGGGATTGCTGCTCAAGATTATTCCGGCAGAGCGTTTATAGTCCGAAGCTTTTCCTTGGGAAACTGCCATTATAAAATCTGCGGGTGAGCAATCACAGGGACAAGCGCGCTTGCAAGGCTTGTCTTCACAGTATTCACATCTCTTTATCTCGGCTTTTAGTTGGGCATCGGTCAAGTACATCATTACTCCTTAGTAGTCAATTTCATAGAATTTCCATTCTCATACGCACCCTGTATTAGTCAATAAAATCTTGAGATGCTGAGTATTTGGTTGACACGATATGCCACACTAGTTTTCTGCCCACATGAACGCTACATTCGAGAATCAAGACATCCATCAGGGAAAGCATTTCTTTACCGTTGATGTAGAAGACTATTACCATGTTTTTGGGTATAGTAAACACTCAAACTGGGATTCTTTCAAACCCAGAGTAGCGGTTGGCATAGCCAAAATTCTGAACCTTCTAGATGAGTTTGATTCTCATGGTACCTTCTTTTTCCTAGGCTATATTGCTCAACGGCACCCCTCTTTGGTAAAAGAAATCGTCAATCGAGGGCATGAAATCGCTTCCCATGGGATGGAGCATCGCCCACTGACCCACATGAGCAAAGAGGAGTTTATTCACGATGCATCAACTTCTCAAAAACTGCTCCAGGATATTAGTGGAAGAGACGTTTATGGATGGCGTAGCCCTGGCTTTCTAATCACTAATAAGCAAAATTATCTCTTTGATGCATTAGCACAATGTGGATACAAATACGATTCGAGCCTTATCCCAAACCGGTTTTCACATCAGAAACTACTACCAATACCAGAACACCCCTTTAGAATCGACTCCAGTTCTGGAAGCATCACAGAATTTCCCATGTCCATTGCCACAGTGATGGGCATAAGGGCGATGATGTTTGGAGGAGCCTATCTGCGCTTCTTCCCCAAGAGCCTTATCCATAACAATGCCAAGAAGATACTTAGCAATAACACATTGATATCCTATATCCACCCCCGAGAGCTAGACATCGATGCTCCCCGCATGTTTAATGATCCCTTCAATTACTATCGAAACTATGTAAATCTCTCCACCTCGGAGCATAAGCTGCGTAGTCTATTGAGCCTTCGACCCTCTCAAAGCTTTGCCTCAGTTTGGGAAAAATGATGTTGTACAAAACCTTAGCTACACTTCATAACATTTCTTTATGATGAAACACAAATAGTATCCCAAGGGGCGAGCTTTCGTTCGCCCCTACTGCTTAAAGCTATACATTTATCATTCCAGCAGCACCGGCTTCCATAAAAACTTCGGAAACGGTCGGATGAGCATGAACTGCTCTTGCCACGTCATAGATTGTTCCTTCCAGCTCCATGAGGATGGCAGCTTCGGAGATCATATCTGTGGCATTGGAGGCAACAATTTGTACACCCAATACCTGGCTATACTTTGGTTCATAGAGCAGTCTTACGGAGCCATCGCTATTGCCTTCGATGAGGGCTTTGCCATTGGCACTCATAAAATATTCGCTTACTTTAAACTCTATCCCCTTTGCCTTTAGCTCTTCTTCGCTATAGCCGATAGTGGCAATTTCTGGCTCTGTATAGATGTTTATGGGGTGTTTACTAAGGTCAATGGGTTCTGCCACACCTTTGATATGATTGACGGCAGCCAGAGCTTGAGCGGAAGCGGAGTGGGCAGTCACTGCCCAGCCATTTACATCGCCAATTGCATAGATATGTGGTATGGAGCTTTGCAGGTGTTCATTAACTTCTACAAAGCCCCTCTTTAGCGCAATACCTTCGGGCATCGGAGGAAGCGTTGCTATTCTATTGCTACAGTTGATGATAGCATCAAATGCCAGGCTTTGATCAGTACTATTTATCTGCCCATCTTTGATTGTACTTTGATCCAACATCAGCATCGGAATCTTGTCTTTCTTAATGATCTTTTCCAATTGCGTGTTCAGATAGGTATTCTCTTCTCCCAAAATCGGATAGCGATCGAGAAGCAAAACCGGCGAAGCTCCTATCATCTTAAAGAACTGCGCAATCTCTATTGCAGTGGTAGTGCTGCCAAAGATCAGCGGATTAACCGGAAGAGCGCTCTGTGAATACAAATCCTCCAATTCGATCACCTTTTCCGTAGTAAACAGCGAAAGCGGAACCGGTTTAGAACCAGTAGCAATCATGATGTACTGTGTCGAAAAAATCTGTTTTTCCACTTCGACTTCATGCTCTGATTTGATGCTGGCATAGCCTTTTACGAAGCTAACACCATTCTTCTTCCACAGGTATTCAATGCCTTTGGAGAGTTTTTTTACGATTCCCATGGTGCGTTTAACGCTCTTTTCCCAATCGAAACTTAGTGCATCAGGATCGATTCCCATTACTCCAAAAGCCTCTGCACCCTTGATTTTGCGAAAGAGCTTGGCAGATTCCATGATCGATTTTGTGGGTATGCAACCCCAGTTCAAACACATGCCACCCACGTATTTGGAATCTATGACCAGTGTCTTCAGTCCCATCTGTCCGGCTCTAATGGCTGCAACGTATCCCGCAGGACCGCTACCAATTACTATCAGATCATAATCCATCTTTCCTCCTATCCGATCAACATCAATTCGGGATTTTGTAAATAGTGAAGAACGAGATTGATAAAGCGTGCAACTTCACCGCCATCCACAATGCGATGATCCACAGACATCGAGATCGGCATCACGTTTCCTACTACAATCTGATTATCGACAACTACAGGTTTTTGACCGATCTTGCCGATGCCAAAGATCGCGACTTGGGGATAATTGATTACTGGAACAGCAAATAGCCCACCAATGCTACCATAGCTGGTGATGGTAAAAGTGCCATCTTTCATCTCATCGAGGGTGAGCTTGCGTTCGCGGGCTTTGATGGAAAATTCATTTAGCTTTTGGGCAATCTCCACAATGCTAAGTTTGTCCACGTCACGGATTACAGGTACCACCAAACCATCAGATGTATCGACGGCAATACCTATATTGATATAGTTCTTATAGATTATCGTACCGGCATTGAGATCAAGCTCTGCATTGAGCACGGGATGTTCCTTGAGTGCTTTCGAAATCGCTTTGATCACAAAGGGCAGATAGCTGATCGAGATATTTTGGGATTGATAATGTGCTTTCACTTTGTTTCGTAGATTTACCAATGATGTGATCTCTACTTCGTCCATCACAGACATATGGGCAGCTTCGTGTTTTGAGCGCAACATATTCTTGGCGATAGTCTTACGAATCTGTGATAGGGGCTCTACACGTAGGCGGCTGATATCTTGGTTGTTTTCGGAGCGCGGACTTGGTTGAGAAAGAGTGTGTTTTTGCGAAGGGCTATAGTTTTCGATATCGCGTTTTGTGACCCTTCCTGCCGGTCCGCTACCTTTGAGGGAATTGATATCGATTCCTCTTTCTTTTGCCATAGCTCTGGCAACTGGAGTAGCAAGCACTTTTGCATGGCTATGTTCAGTTTTCTTGGCAACGATTCCACCTTCGTCTGAGGATGGCAAATATGCCCCATCACCGGCAACTTCGATAGTCCCCACTACGCCAAAGCCTTTTTCTTCCACTACTTCCGGCTTGGGAGCGGCAGGGGTTTCTTTTGCCATATCTTGAGCGGTAGTTCCAGATACACCTTCGATATCGATTTCGACTAAGACAGAACCCACGTGTACTGTTTCACCCACACTGCCATAGATAGCAGAAATCACTCCACTTTTGGGAGAGGGGATATCGGTTACTACCTTATCTGTCTCCATCTTGACGATTGGGTCTCCGCTGTGTATTGCTTGCCCTTTTACTACATACCATTCGATGATCTTTCCTTCTTCCAATCCTTCACCGATATCGGGAAATTTAAACATGTATATCATCTTGACTCCTAATACTTTATCAGCTTTTCTATTTCATAGAAGATGCGTTCGGGGCTGAGCATATAGTGTTTTTCACCCAAGGGTAGAGGGATCACTGTATCAAATCCTGTCAATCTGGTTGGTGGTGCTTCGAGAGAGAGAAAAGCCTCTTCATTGACGATGGACATTAGCTCTGCGGCGGGTCCATAGCTCTGGGGAGCTTCGGTAACGATCAAGACTCTTCCAGTCTTTTGAACCGATTCACGGATGGTATCCCGATCGATGGGCCAGATTGTTCGCAAGTCGATCAATTCCACCGAAATTCCCTTTTCCTTGGCTTTGACCATGGCTTTTTGCACTTCCCGTATCATCGCTCCATAGGCAATCACGGTAATGTGTTCTCCGGTATTTAGCACTCTTGCCTTGCCAATGGGGATACTAAATTTCTCCTCTGGCACTTCTTGCTTGATGGCACGGTAAATTCTTTTGGGTTCCAGATATACTACCGGATCTGGGTCTTCTATCGCAGCGATCAAAAGTCCTTTGGCATCGTATGGTGTGGAAGGTATCACTACTTTTAAGCCGGGAGTATGTCCAAAATAGGCTTCGGGGCTTTCAGAGTGATGTTCCAAAGCGTTGATCCCTCCGCCATAGGGGATGCGAATGACTACCGGAGCAGAGAATTTGCCACGGGTGCGGTTTCTAAATCTGGCAATATGTGAGATGATTTGATTCATGGCAGGAAAGACAAAACCATCAAATTGCATCTCGATTATTGGTTTCATGCCTGCAACTGCCATACCCAATGCCGTACCGGCTATTCCGGATTCTGCCAAGGGACTGTCAAAAACTCGGTCTGCACCATATTTTAGCTGCAGTCCTTCCGTTACCCGAAATACACCACCCTCTACACCAACGTCTTCACCATAGACTACTACGCCCCTGTCTTCATTGAGCATGATGTCCATTGCATCATTGATCGCTTGCACCATATTCATTACTTTCATTTGGCACCTCCGTTGTTGAGATAGTTTTGATAGTTGTTTAGCTGCCTCTTCAGTTCCATCGGCATTTCTTTGTATAGATACCCAAACACATCTTCTATGGGATAGGCATGATAGTTTTCCGCTTTCTCAAATTCGGCATCGATTTTTTGTTTGTAGGACTTGATCAATTCTTCTTCTACTGCGGGGTCCCAGAGCTTGTTTTTGATCAGATATTGTTGCAACCTCTTGGCAGGGTCTCGCTGTTCCCAATCTTCCTCTTCTGCTTTGGTGCGATAGCGAGTGGGATCGTCGGAGGTAGTGTGTGCACCCTTGCGATAGGTCTTTGCTTCAATCAACAAGGGACGATTGTTTGATAGTACAAAGTCCCGGGCAAAGCTCATTACATCGTGCATGGCAAAAAAGTCATTGCCATCAACGAGGATAGAAGGTACATCATAAGCGATGCCTTTCACAGCGAGGTTTTGCGATCTGGTCTGCATTTTGAGTGGTACAGAGATGGCAAATTGGTTGTTTTGCACCACGAACACTACCGGCACATCCCATACGGCAGCAAAGTTAAGAGCTTCGTGAAAATCGCCTTCGGAGGTACCACCATCACCTACAAAACCAAAGGCAACAGAGGCTTCCTTTTTATATTTCATGGCATAAGCCAAACCCACTGCATGAAGTAGTTGAGAGGCAATTGGCACAGAAACAGGCAACATCCGATTGGCACCTACAAATCTGGAACCATCTTCGCTACCTTTGAAGTACAAAAATATCTCCCAAAGCTGTACACCTTTTGCGAGCCATGCGCCCAATTCCCGAAATGCCGGAACAAACCAATCTTCCTCTTTGATGACCATTCCAGCAGCAATGTGGATTGCTTCCTGCCCCAAATTGGGAGGATAGGTAAACATCCTGCCCTGGCGTTGATAGCTTACTGCCATATTGTCCACCGTGCGCTCAAAAAGTAAATCCTGATAAGCTTGTTTTACCTGTTCCGGACTCAGATTCGGATGCCAGTCCTTGAGTATGACCTTACCCTCATTGTCCATCACCTGATACATCTTGTTGTCTAGCGGTTTGTATTTTTCCAAAGTCTTTGCATTAAACATCCTCATTCTCCTTTTTCAGAGTGATCTATGATTTCCTATAAAAACAATAGGCAATCCCAAGGAAAAGGCAAACTATTTTTTGTTTGCATGCTTTTACTGATATGATCCCATACCAGTCTGCTTCTACGCTTTATATTTCAATATTTCAGATAGATACATGCCACTTATGTCAATTTTTTTGTCTATAGCTTTCAGGGGGGCAATACGGTAGCAATACGGTCATTCACCGTATTGCTACCGTATTGCTACCGTATTGCTATTGGGGAAGAGTGCCCCGTCCCAGACTTTTTCAGAATTCAGCAAAACTCCAGCATCTCATTTAGCTGGAATGAGCCGGCTCATGTGGAATATAATCAACAAATGCTAATGCAAAGGAGGATTTCTGAAGCAACTTCAGTTCTGTATCGCTTTTTGGGACATAGCATTATCCGGCGGTGGAAGATCGTCCACAAAGCGTTAAGATTTTTTCACCAGATTCTGCTTGCCAATATAATGCCCTCCTATGGAGTGGTTCTCGAGTGAAAAAATAGAAGTGATAACAAAGATAAAACAAGACAAGATAATTCTGGGAGGAATTATGAAGAAACTTATGTTTATGTTTGCACTCATCCTGCTTATTGGAGCAGTTTGGGCTCAGACACCATTACTGTATGATGATTTTACAGGTCTTAACGTTGCAAACTTAGCTGGTCAGTCCAGTTGGACAAAAGGTGGAACAGGTCCTGATCCATCAGTAGCAAACACCAGCGCATTAACTTATATTGGCTATAATGGTGGTGGTGGTGAATATGTCCAATTGCCCACCCCTTCATCAACAGCATCACGCGTATATAAAGGGTTCACATCCGGAGCATTAGGGACAAACACTTTCTATTACTCAGCTTTGATTCGCTTAAGTGCTACTACAGCTACTGGTGAATATTTTATGTCGCTTGGTGACCCTACAACAGGAACTACCTATTTTGCCAGACTTTTTGCCAAGAGCAGTGGTAGTGGGTTTGTTTTGGGAGTTTCAAAACTTGCAAATGTTGCAACTGCCAGCTTTGGTTCCACCGTACTCAATCTTAATCAGACATATTTGGTAGTGGTTCGTTACACTGGCGTTACTGGGACTAATAATGATTTATGTTATCTTTGGGTTAACCCAAGCTTAGCTTCTGAACCTGAAGTAGGATCTGCTTATGCAACTGTTACTGGATCCATCGGTGATGCAACACCCTCAAATGTAGGAAACTTTCATTGGCACAATAGAAATACTACTAACAACTCTTCTGGAGCTTTTGATGCTGTTCGTGTCTCCTCTGGTAGTACAAGTGCTATTGCTTGGACTAATTTGTCCGCTGCCGCAGCCGCAGCAGGAGACCCTACGATCACTGTTACTGGCACCCCTCTAAACAACTTCGGTGGTGTTTTAGTAGGGGATGTTTCTGGTTCACAATCATATTTTGTCTCCGGTACTGATCTCACAGCTAACATTACCGTTACCGCACCCTCTGGCTTTGAAATCTCTCTCAATGATAGTGATTGGGATGTGTCTTTTGTGTTAACCCAAGTAGGTGGTGAAGTAGAAGAAACCGAGATTTTCGTAAGGTTTATTCCAGAAAATTCTGGAATAACTTCTGTAGTCATTTCGCATGTTAGTGATGGAGCAGCGACTGTTGATGTAACCGTATCAGGAACTGGTCTAAAGGGTGATCCATCCAGCCATGTCAGTGGGTTTAGTGCCCAAACAGTAAATCCCACATATAGCTCGATTCAGTTAACATGGGTGGATTCTGTTGGCGATACCACTCCCGATGGATATCTCATCAAAGGAAGTGATATTGGCTATGCAAGTATTAATGCTCCTGTTGATGGTGTTGCCGAAGTAGATGCTGCCCTGATTAAGAATGTTAATCCAGGTGTCCAATCTTATACATTTACAACCCTTTCTGGCTCCACTTCCTATTTCTTCAAGATATTCCCATACACAAACAGTGGAAGCAATGTAAACTATTTGACCACTGGAATAGTTCCCTCAGCAAGTGCAACAACAGATGCACGCCCTTGGGTTGAAGACTTTGAAACAGGATTAAAAACTGGCTATCCGAGTGCTACTGTCACCATGAACGGTTATGATTGGAATATGACACAAGCCCTCATTGGTGATGCTTCCGGAGATATCAAGCTTGGCTTAAAAGCTGCAAGACTTCGTTATGACTCAGCTACTTCAACATACGGCTCAGTATCTCTTTTGACTCCCAAGACTAATGGAATCGGTACCATCAGTTTCTATTATGCTCGTTCGAACTTTTCGGGTGATAGAACTGGCGTATCTCCATTCTTTGTAGTGGAATATTCATCCGATATGGAAAACTGGACTCAGATTGGCGATGAAACATCTCTTGCTGGCGTAGACGTTCTCACTCTTTTCTCTGAGGAAGTAAACATTACTGGTTCAAATTATATTCGCATCAGACAAGTATCCGGGGAAAGTGGGAAACGTTGGAATGTGGACAACATTGCCATATCTGACTATGTATATGACTACCCAGAAGACACACCTGTTGTAGTAGGCGGAAATACTATCCAGGTCGGTGGTGGCAATGCTAATAACAACCCCGGTGGAAACATCCCTGAATGGGCAAACAACAACTTCGTTCCCAGCCAACAGATGGTTCTGACCCTTTTGGGTGCAGGTCCTTGGACTGTTACAATAACTACTGATGCTCTCTGGGGTGCTTATCACCGTGGTGGTTGGAATGCTGTACAAGCTTCTGGTGGACAGATAGTCTTTGAGATTGAAGCATCAAAGGATCTCGATCTTCCCATCATCTTGGGTGATGAAGACGCCACCCTCCCTGTCGAGCTATCCTCATTTGCCGCTACTATGACAGCTAATAACTTCGTAAGTCTGATGTGGATCACTCAATCTGAGACCAATGTAAACGGATATTATATCTACCGTTCCAAAGCCAGTGATCTCAGCACCGCCGTAATGGTGAGCCCGATGATTAATGCTACCAATACCTCCTCTCAGCAGAGCTATGTCTTTGTTGACCGTGAAGTATATGACAGTGGTGTTTATTTCTACTGGTTGCAGAGCATGGATATCGATGGCAACAACAGCTTCTATGGTCCCGTGAGCATTACCGTCAATTTTGATGAAAATGGCAATACTCCCGTACCACCTTTGGCTACGAACCTCAATTCCATCTATCCCAATCCCTTCAATCCTTCTGCCTTTATCTCCTATAGCCTTGCCAGCCCAGCCAATGTGAACATCCGTGTTTACAATTCCCGTGGACAATTGGTAAGAAATCTCATGAGTTCAGAAAGAGGAATCGGACATCATGAAGTTTCTTGGAATGGAAAGGATGATCAAGGAAGCGATTGCGGAACAGGTATTTACTTCATTCGTATGGATGCCGGTAAAGACAGCTTTACCCGCAAAGCCTTGATGGTTAAATAATAATCTGATATAGTTATAGCAATAGACCTCGCCTTGGCGGGGTCTTTTTTTGTCCTTTTACATTTGGGGTGGCAATCTCCGAATTGCCACAGTGAGCGTAGCTCGCTACACAAAGGGCTGATTGGACTACAGTATCGATTATCAGGTTGGATCAAATCCCTTGTCGTGTGTCGCCCTCTCGGGCTAACCTAACCAATGCTCTGTTCGAGGGTCTCCGAGCCTGCGGCTCTACGAACCCATCGCTATATGAATATCGCCCTCTCGGGCTAACCTAACCAATGCTCTTTTCGAGGGTCTTCGAGCCTGCGGCTCTTTGAACCCATCGCTATATGAATATCGCCCTCTCGGGCTATTCCCATAAAAATGCCTCTATTAATGATGCAGCTTTATCTTATAGATCAATATCCGTTTTGATATATGGTTTTAAACTCAATTTCAATCTCAAAGAGCCACCCTTCATCAGACGCTATTTACTCTGATGTTGCCATACTCCTGTCCACTGGTCTTTGTTTATCTCTTTGAGTCTCTCGAGCATGAGTGAAACGGCAAGATCACTGGGGCATTGTGTCTTACACTTTTCAAAGAGCACTTTTGCCAGCTCCAGATCACCATCGATCATAGTTTTTAGTGCCGTTTCATAGGCTGCGATGTACTCGGGAGTTATTGCTGTATCTACAAAGGAACCCACCAGCTCATAAATATCGTCATACTGGCTTTTCCCCTTAACACTTACGCGATCCAGATGTCGGCAACAGAGACGGTCTTTGACCTGTAGATAGGTATTGCAATCGATAATGATAGATGTGCCATAAAACTTGTTGAGACCCTCCAAGCGTGAACAGAGGTTCATCTTGTCCCCTATGCCGGTATAGTTGAAAATAGCATCCGAACCCATATTACCGATAATGAGCTCTCCGCTACTGACGCCTACTCCAATCTTGAAAGAGCTAAAGATCGGATGCTCAGCATATTCGGATTTTACCTGCAAAGAGGCGGAGACGATATCCAAAGCTGCCACACATGCTTGGTATTGATAGTCTGGATAGGGAAAAGGAACATTAAAAAGCGCAACGATAGCATCGCCGATGTATTTGTCCAAAAGACCACGTTGCAGAGTTATTCTTTGGGTGGCAAGGTTAAAATAGCGATGTAGGAATGCGGTGATATCACTGGCATCGCTTTGTTCGCAGTAGGTAGAGAAATTGCGAATATCAGCAAAGAGCACGCTCACTTCTTTTTTTGCTCCACCGATCTTGAGCGCGGATGCATCTGCCATGATCTGAGAGATTACATCCTTGGATACATAGTGTTCAAAGGCAAAGCGAACCTTCTTCTTTTCGATGAGTTGCCTTGTGTAGTGCTGATAGATCATAGCGATAAAACACAGGACCCAGGGACTCAGAATACGGCTGTAGTTAAGCATATAGCTATAGCTGTAGTAGAGCCAATAAAAAGCAGCAACGATGATAAAGCTCAAGACGATAAAATAGAGAATGCTGACCCAGGTCTTGCTATTACACACAAAATAGGCTGCTACTAAGATCAATAGGTAAAGAATCACCAGCGAAAATGGTTCATTGAGCCAATGCACATAATCCTCTTCGATGAGATTGCGCATAAAAGTGGCATGCAGTTCTACGCCGGGAAAAGATGAATCAAGCGGAGTGGTGCGAAAATCTCTGAGACCTGCTGCGGAAGAGCCAATGAGGATGATTTTATCCTTGAAATATCCCGGTGGAACCCTACCCAAGAGCACATCGGAAAAGGGCACATAGCGAAAGGCACCCTCCGGACCATAATACTTGATATAGTGTTTGCCTTGATTACAAAGCGGAAGCTGTCGTTTTATAGACCCCTCGGAGTATAGCGTGCAATCGTTCTTTACTGCTATACTATCAATCTGCATCAAGTCCAGACAGATTTGAAAGCTAAAATTTACATACTGCCTGTCCTTGTATGCCAAAAACAAGGGATAGTCGTGTATTACTCCGGATTCGTCCGGCTTAATATGGGCAAATCCTACTCCATAGGCACTTTCTGCCAAAACGGGTATCGGTGAGTAGGGATGTTCGATAATCAAATGATGAGAGGGTTTAATATCCCATCCGTAGAGATTGGGCGGGATATATGTATCTTTACGGGGTTGCGAACTATTGAACATTGCCAAAAAGACATTGCCAGCATTGGCGATCGATTGGGAAAAATATTGGTCTGAGGAGAGTGCAGAGATCAGGTTTTCATGCTCAGTATCTTCCAAAGCCAGATACTTTAGCAAGCGCTCCTTGGTATAGTCTCCCAAACTATCGGACTCGGTAAAAAAGAGGTCAAAACCAATTGCCTTGGGAGCATCAGCAGAGATAATATCTACCACATCGGCAAAGAAGAGATTGGGCCAAGAGCTAAACTGACCCAAGGTCGAGATGCTACGTTCATCGATATCAACAATAGTGATAGCATCGTAAACGGGGTCTGTCTCCGAGTGTTTTAGTACATAATCTAGCGTAATCACCGAATCGTAGATACGCAAGGATAGTACTTTGAGTATCGGCAGTTCCGCGATGAGCAGAGAGAGCACAAAGACGATGCTAACGCTCAGCCAAATGCGTAAATTGGCTTTCATCAAAGGTCTTTGGGCAGGCTATCCAAGATTGCGCTACGCGGAAAATCCTCCCTCAGGATGCCGATCTGCTTTTTCATCGCCGGCAGGTTTTTTTGTTCCTCATAAATCAAGATAAGATAGGAATGCGCGATCTCGGCATCTTTCTTGAGCGGACCCTGTTCAATGACCTTATGAAACTTGGGTATGGCAAGGTTGAAGTCTCGCTTTTCAAACAATTCCAAAGCTTCATCCAAGCTTTGCAACGGTTCCATATCCCAAAAAAGCTCGCTCTGGCTCTTGATCTCCACTTCGTCTCTACGGATTCCTGCAACCGTGGAAGCTCTCTGCTTGGATTGTAGAGAGAGCATATCACTTTTGTCTTTGACCTGCGAAACCCACTTCTGTTTTTGATGCACTTCGTCGTGGAGATTGCGGATAAAAAGCGTTTTCCCCGCTACCACAGTACTTGCCAAATTGGAATTCCAGAGGATTTCAACGGTGGAATCGAGTCCAGTTTTGATCATCCCTCCCTGTTCCACGGTCATATTCAAATCTACGGCTTTCCAAGCAGCATTTTGATTTGGACGATACAAAACATCACCTACGGCGTAACGAATCTTGCCTACCGGTTGAGCAAAAACTGCCACTAAAACTAGCAGCATGGCGAGGATAAAGCAAATCTTTTTCATTCTCCTACTCCTACTAAATTTGCATAAATGCCGGGATCGAGTTTCTTAAGAACGTTCTTATCCGGCATACGGTTAAAGTAATCTCTAGCTTTGCTAAGGTTTCCGGCTCGGTATTCCATGATACAGAGATTGCGATAGATATTGTCCGTATCCTTATTGTGCCCCAATACTTTGAGATAGTTGATGCGGGATTGGTCAAAGCGGCTCTGCTTGTGATAGAGATTGCCGATATTGACCAAAGCAGTGAAATTGTTGGGGTCTTCTTTCAAGAGCCGGAGCCAGAGGTTTTCGGCAGTATCAAACTTACCAATTTCAACACACCACAACGCATATTGATTGAGAACATTGAGATTTTTGGGATACTTGTTGATGGTGGCGATGAATTCTTCTTCTTTACTGATCTGATTGATGAGCAAGATTCCATCCAGTTCGCTTTGGAAAGCTGCTTTCACTTGGGCAACATGGCTATATTCATTGTCGTAAACGCTTTCCGTATATTGGACCGGCGGATATTGGCTATGCGCACTGTTAAATTCGATCAAATCCGGCAAAATGGAGCTTTCCAAGATTTCATTGTACCGTTTCAAGGCTGCCATCCAGCTCTTGCCAAAGGGCTGTTTTCCCAAAACTGTAGCTTCAATGGGAACCCAATACTTGCCATTTCTAAAGATGAAGTGGGAAAGATCAAAACCAGCATTGATTATCGCATCCATCCCGATTCCCAAATCTGCCACCAAGATCACATGACCCTGCACATCCAAGAATCCACAATCGACACCAATGGAACTGAGCGAAGCAGCCAAAAGACATACCAGATCATCGCAATCTCCCATTTTGGCGGCAATGGTTTGGAAGGGGAATTGGACATAGTCATTGACCGCTGCACCGCTATTGCTCGAGGAGGGGTCTGGCAAATAGGACACTCCATTGACTCCATAATAAGTAAAAATCTGCATAGCTCGTAGCAGGTTTCGGGGCAAGTTTGATCCGGTTTCAAGATCATAAGTAGCAAGAATCTTTGAATTTACAAAGTTCCTCACATTCGCATCGGCGGGATTGATAAAGCAAGCATACTGCCGCCGGTTATCCCAATTCATCGCTTGCAACCTTAGCACCCTCAGAGTATTGGTTGAAGGCAAAAACCTATCCTGTTTATCGAAGACATAGTGAATATTCAGATAGGTACTGATGTCAAATTCGCCTTGTTTACTCAGCTCAAAGACCTCCGGAGTAATTGCGGCAACGATATCCACAAGCTTGGTTTCATTTGCCAAAATGGAGGGAATCGTGGCTTCAAAGGCTTTTTCGGTTATCTGAGGAATCTGAATGCTTACTTTGATGTTTTGCACTGGGATATTGCGGGTATTGAATATCGAAACCATCCCGATCGGATTGGTCTTGTAGTACTCTTGCAATGATGGATAGATAGGATCATACTTAAAGTCAACAATTACTAGCGGAGGACGATCCCGATAGTGAGCTTCCCGGGCTTCTACTACTTGGGCATACTTTGCCGCAATCACAGTATTTTCCGGGAAAAATGACAAAGCCAATCCCAATTCCCGATACGCATCGTCATAGCGGTTGTTGCGCAAGAGCAGATCGCCATACAGAGTATGAAAATCTACGGATGAAGAATCGGCAGCTACTTCGCTATGAACTGCGTCCAAGATATTTAGGGCTTCCAATACTTTGTTGCTTTTTTCCAGAGCTTTGCCATAGGCAAAACCAAATTCAACGCTCTTGGGGTTTTGCTTCCACGCATTGTCATAGGCTTTCTGTGCATCCATAAGCCTTCTGGTTTCCATCAAAGCATTGGCAAGCTTGTAATGGTATAAACCGTTATTAGGATTGATCCTGATAGCGCTTTCATACTTTTCACAGGCAAGGCTATATTGTTTTTTTGCTGACAATGCTTCACCGTAATAGTAATAGATCTCGTCTTGAGATTCCTTGGTAAATCTGGTGAGCATCATATTGATCTGGTTGATTGCCTCATCGGCTTGACCGGCAAGGATCATCAATTCGGCATTTTTGAGCCTATTTTCAAAGCTATCCTCTACTGCCAGAATGCTACGCTGGGTATTAAGAGCGGAACTGAAGTTTTCTTGAATTTCAAAACCTGCCACCAGATATTTCATGATCCCAACATCCCCGGGATAAGTAGCAAGATAGCTCAATGCCTCGGTGATCATTATATCATAACTGCGATAGAGATTGTACAAGGCGATCAATTGCTTGTGTATGAGAGGGTCCTTTTCAAAGTTATGTTGGCGGATAAAGCGAATCCCTTCGGAATAGGCTCGCATGTATTTGTAGATATTGATAGTATCCAAGATCAGGTCTTGCCGGTCTCCTACTGCATGTCTGGCAAGGATCAAACTGCTGAGGGCTCGTTCATACTCCTGTACCTTGGTAAAGGACTGTGCTTCCTCTTTGTAGGCATTGGCTATGTCACCGGTAATCTTTGGATCATCGATTGTACTTTGTGCTCGCCGCAAGGCTTGAACGGCAAGAGCATAGCTGTTATTGGCAAGATGATATCTCGCATGTGAATAGGCATCTTCTATCTGCTGAGAGAGAGGTCCCACTCTATTGTCATCCGATAGCGAGGCAATGCGATAGGTGGATATGTTTTTTTGTGGTTTAAAGACGAGGAGCCGTGGTTCCGTCACTCGATGAAACAGGGTATCCGGATCGGTAAACTCATACACAATCCAATTACTAATACCAATGCCGGGGTCCCAGCTCAGTTCCACTTGGCGGTCTTCGGTAATCTGCAATTTTTGCCACTTTGCCTGAAGCGGAGAGTAGTAAAACCGCAGATTGCGCTGGGTAGGTTGTTTACGGTCGCAAAGCTTGAGTTCGTTTGTCTTATGATCATATCGGATACTATAGATATCGGAAAAGAAGGGAAATTCTGCTTTGGGATGCAGAGCAAGATAGCTACGCTCTCTTTGGTTATCAAACAAAATGACGAGGTTTTGGGTAGTGGCATCAACTATACCCAGACGGTTTTCATAGAGAAGCTCAAAAGTGCTGATCTTGGTGAGCTGAATTACATTGCCAATGTTTTCGGGGTTCTGCAGATTTATCTTGAGAATTCGATTTTGATTGGCAACGAAATAGAGACTATCATCACCCATGCGCAATAAGCCGGGTTTTAGCTTTCTGCTTTTCAAGTCTATAGCCTGCATGTACATACCCTGAGCAGACCACATTGTGATCCGCATGTTTTCAGAATCCGATACATAAACGAAACCATCCCGGGAGATTGCTATACTCACGGGAGCGTTCAGTTTTCCTTCGCCCTTGCCGGGCTCGCCAAAACTACTGATATAGACACCCGTGATAGCATCAAATAGATGAATGGCATGAGCTTTGGAATCGCAGACATAGAGCTTGCCCTGATACAAATCCATGGCATCAAAACTCTTTACCCCAGACTTCTTGAGCGTGGGCAATAGCGTGGAAAAGACTTCGACCCCATTTGCATCCTGCGCACTAATCTGCGGTACCGGCTTTTTGAATCCACCCTTACCGGGCAAAGACATGTTGATATAATAGCGAAGGCTGTCTGTAGGGATATAATCCATAAAGACCGGGTCTTTGAGTTCGCTAAGAACTGGTTTCATGCTGTACAAAGGCTTGCGGAGCATGTTTTTGTTTTCAAACTCCGTATCCGTGAACAATTGAATAGCCTTATGAAAGCTATCCAGAATTCCCAAAACCATAGCACCTTTATGCGGAAAACAGCGAATCTGGCTAGGGGTATGAAAATTGCCCAAAGAGAGTCTATTACCTTTGAAACCAAACTGGCTACGCGGAATAGCGACGCCTTCCTTATCCAGCTTTTTGATATTGGCTTTCTTGCCAAAGAGCGCATAATATTCATTGTAGGGGCTCAGGCAGATATCTATCAAATCGTCCTTGGGAAAGCTGTGATCACGTACCAAATCCGTCTGAATCAGATCGAGATAAACTCCAAAATTGGCAATGCGATAATAGGCATCAGCTCCCTGCAATACTCGTAAAATCTGGTCTTCACCCAGGCTCATGCTAATCGGGTTTTTTATAGCCACCTTGCCCAAGAGCATCCCTTCGTTGGTAAAAGATAAGAGCTCTCCCCTACCTTTGTCCAAAACATATATGTATCCTTGATAATTCACAAGTATGCGCGTCGCATTCTTGAATTGGGCAGCAGGAGAACCCTTGGTATTGATAGTGCGCAGCAATTTGCCATTTTGATCGTAAATACTTATTCTGCTATTGGCGGATTCGAGTACATAAACAGTGTTTTCATCCACACACAAATCGCTGATCTTGCTCTGTTTGGAGAGCCGAATGATTCCCGGGAGCCAGGTCTTGCGTGTAATATCCCATTTGCGGATTTGATTGGATTTGGTGTCTGCTGCATAAACAAAATTCTGTTGGAGGGTAAAAACGTGTACGTTAAACTTGTCGGACTTACTTTCCACACCTCGGACGATCTCCAAAGGCTGGGCGATTGAGTATAAGAAACCGATTAAACTCAGCGCAAGCACCAAGCATAAACCTACTTTTCTCATGACTTCTCCATTTATTTAATTCTCATGCGTTAGGAGATTGGCTTGGCTATTGCTGTCAAGGAAAATCTCTGTTATGTTGCCAAAAATTCGGTGGAATGAAGATGCAGGAGAGATTCATATTTGATTCAGCTTAGATTCAGGTTGGCAATTCTGGTCTTTATTTCCGATCTTTTCTCTTACTTGCATCTCTAATGATTCTCTAATGATTCCCTAATGAATCCCTAATCGGATTAGGGAATGATTAGGGAAAGATAAGTGGATGATTTGAAAATAGAGGAAGGGAGTGGTTTTGGGGTAGCGGAGCTTTCCGAAGCTCAGATATGCTGTCCGTCTCCTGATTGGCAGATACTTTTACGTGACAAGTTGTTCTTGAATTATTTGGTTTTGTTACTGCTAGGGGACGTCTTGACAAGAAAGCCATGTATGAAAACTTGGCAATAGATATGAATAGAAATGAGAGAACACATTGAAAGCAGATAAAATACACGTTCTATCAAACATGCCGATAGTGCGAGCGATATTTGTGCTTGCCTTCCCAACGATACTGAGCATGTTGGTGCAGGTGTTATACAATCTTACAGACACCTATTTTATCGGCAAACTCAATGACCCCTTGCAGGTAGCTGCGATAACTATTGCGCTGCCTATCTATATGTTGCAAATGGCATTAGCTGGCATCTTTGGGGCTGGAGGTGCGTCCTATATTTCAAGGCTATTGGGAAAAAAAGAATACACTTTGGCTTCGGAAACTGTATCCACATCAATACTTAGCACCATACTCCTCTCGCTGGTTTTTGGTCTATCCGGCTATTTTTCGCTAAGCTTGATCTTACCCCTGTTTGGTACAGGAGCTCAGACCTCGGCTTATGCCTATGAGTATTTAAAGATTATTCTCTTGGGCTCTCCGGTTTTGATGCTAAACTTTGCCTTGAGCCAGATGGTAAGAGCGGAAGGTGCTGCAAAGATATCGATGTTTGGAATGTTCTTGGGAACCGGCTTGAACATTATTTTGGATCCCATCTTTATCCTCTATTTGGGGATGGGTGTAAGAGGAGCGGCAATTGCGACGCTCATCGGAAGCGGTTCGGCAATGCTCTATTACCTATATTTTTATGTATCTCGTCATAGTATTATTCCTCCCAAGTTTAATGTTTTGCACATTCGTAAAGCGGTTTACTGGGAGATTTTCAAGATCGGCATACCGGCATCACTAAGCCAAATCATGATGAGCATCGGTTCATCGATATCATACCGTTTGGCAGCAGTTTATGCAGACGAGTATGTAGCAGCCTTGGGAGTAGCGATGCGAGTTTTTTCGCTACCGATCTTTATTTTCATCGGCTTATCTATAGGTATCCAACCACTGATTGGGTATTGTTATGGTGCCAAGCTCTATCATCGCATGCGGGAAAGCATCATCCGAGCCTTACAGATATCGTTATTGGGGGCAGCTTTCTTTATCGTAATAGTCGCGCTCTTTCCCGAAGCTTTGATGAAAGCCTTTATCCGCCATCCGCAAGTCGTGCAAACTGGGGTTTCCATCCTTCGCTCTTATGTGTTTGCCACCCCTTTTGCCGCTACGGGCATGATCTTGATGGTGAGCTTGCAAGCTATGGGTAAAGCCTTGCCATCGCTGATAGTTGCGCTATCGCGGCAGGGGTTTATCTATATCCCGGCGATTTTTTTCCTCAATCATCATTGGGGTTTTGTTGGTTTGGTCTCTGCCCTACCGGTTGCTGATGCAGGAACGGTTTTGATCTCGGCTACTTTTAACTATCTTATCCTAAAGAAACTGCCAAGGATTGACATCGGACTTGACAGTAATAGCACTCTCTCACAAATTGCATGATGTATGCAATCCAATAATAGGAGAATACATGCAACAAACGATATGGTCTTGGAATGTAAATGGGTTACGGGCGATCATGAACAAGGATTTTACACGTATTCTCAATACGGAAAAGCCGGATATCTTGGGCTTGCAGGAAACAAAACTGCAAGGACATCAGGTTCCCGAAGAACTACGGAGTCTCGAAGAATACCAATCCTTTTGGTCTCATGCCACTCGCAGAGGCTATTCGGGTACCGCACTTTTTTGTAGAAACAAACCCCTAAAGGTATGCTATGGCTTTGATTCACCAGAATTTGATAATGAAGGCAGGATCATTATAGCCGAATATAAATCCTTGATTGTTTACAACATCTACTTTCCCAATGGGCAGATGAATGATGAACGCTTGGATTATAAACTGCGTTTTTATGACCGTTGCTTGGAACACATGGAAGAAAGCCGTAAGAGCAAAAAAATGGTATTGGTGATGGGGGATTACAATACTGCGCATCGCGAAATTGACCTTGCCAATCCCAAGGAGAATGAAAAATACTCCGGTTTCTTACCGATCGAGAGAGCATGGATCGATAAACTGGTCAAGTGCGGATGGGTAGATAGCTTCCGTCATTTCAACCAAGAACGGGACCAATACACCTGGTGGAGTTACCGTGCAACGGCAAGACCCAAAAATATCGGCTGGAGAATCGACTATTGCTTTATCGACAAGGAGCATCTAAACAAGCTGGTAGATGCTGGTATCCGTCAAGACATAATGGGCTCAGACCACTGCCCCATCTATGTAAAGGTCAATTTACAATAATCTTATAGTCGTTTTCTAAAAAGGAACCACCCAAACCAAAACTGAGACGGTAAAGACCTTTGCCACCTTTGAACCTAAAGCGTATGCGAAAGGTTTTATCATCTGTCCACATCAGTTTTAGGGGCTCATTTCCCAGCGTGTAAAAATTGTCTTCCACTTGCACCACCATTTCTTCGTCCGGGTATCTCAGATAAGCTTTTAAAAGGTTGAGGTTTTCCTTTCCCAAATATTCAAATTTGAGATTGAGCTCTCTGGATAGTATAGTGGATTTGGGGATAGGGCTCAGGCTGCGCACCAACCCATCGGAAAATAATTGGGTCACATAAACTTTGTTTCCCTTGACCGCTACTCCTACTCCAGTGTGAGTATAACTTGGCTCCAGCATGGCTTTGCGATGGGGTGGGGACTCGTGCCAGCCATTGATAGCTTCACTGATGACCATTTCATTGCTTCTGGCATTTTCAATACAAGCCAGATTCTCTGATACGCTATAGTAGATTAGTTCCGGGTATGAAGCACTGATCCGATCAGCATTGAGCTTTCCTTGATGGTCTTTGTGAGCAAAGAAATCATGCTTTGCCATGTTTTTACTGTGTTGTGTAGCTACTTCTACCAGCCGTTCATCTACAGGCAATGCATAATAACCCAGTTTTTCGCGCTCAAGATTGACTGCATCTGTTATCTCTTTGCCGAGATTGTTAATTTCTATCTTGGCACATGCAGTGCTGATATATAAGACCAAGATAATGATACTTACTACTGAAATTCTCATTACGATACCCCTCATTAAAATTGAATCTCCAAGCTCAGCTTTTCATCTGAAAACTTGAGCTTTACATCTTCTTTCCTGCTTTCAAAATCATATAACTGTGCATCCACATAGGCATCGGCAAGCGCCAGAACCGTACAAATGCCGATCCACCAAAAGTCGTTCTTTTGCAGATCCCGGTACTCCTTAACTTTTTGCTGGTAATACAATTGCTCGGATGGGGTCAAAGAATTATTGGCTCGGCGCTTGAAATCTGCTCTTTTGTTACCATGGTTGATAGATGAACCGATCAGATAGGATTGTATGCCTAAAACGATACCGGCTTTGATATATTTTTCGTTGTAAATCTGCCCCCCGCTCGGAAAGACAAGTGAGTATAAAACGGCTTTTTGAGGCGTCTTGCTTTTGGGTTTTTCCGCCTGGGCAGAGAGTAAACCACCTGTAACTAAAAAAATGACGAGAAGAAGGAGCGATGCATGGTTATGGAGGCTAGTGCTCCCCATAGGGAATTGAAATCTCTGTGCGGTTTTATCTTTGTGCTTGATCATATATGTTTCACTCATTCAAAATTCAAGTAATCAGTATTTACAAAGCTGTGCCCATCGACATCACGATAGATATAGCCTCTGGAGATAGCTTTGTTTCTGCGCACCCAAGCACGAAGCGAATGTGCTCTAGTCCATGTACTAATGGCAATATCGCCATCCACATTTTTTGTAAACTCGATCTGTAATTGAATCTCACCCTTATCCGTAGCGCGAAACTGCTTCCCGCTCCTTTCGTAAATTCCACTATCGTAGTAATAGCGGTAAAGTAGATATGCTTCGCAAAAAAAGCTTTCTGGGGTTTTGGCATTGGCTTTGGCATTGGTAATATAGACTTTGTAAAGATGCAGATCATTTATCTTTGGATCTTTGTGCATAATCTGAGCTCGATATTCTGGGAAAACTTGAGCTTTGAGCAATTCATTGAGCTTCGCTTTGTCTTTATTGGGGTCTGCATAGTTTTTGGCGTCTTTACTGATAAACAAAGTGATAAACAAAGCGACAGACACATAAACTACGAGAGCACCAATCACGATGCTCATCAGAACTTTGGATGTTTTACGGTCATTCACGGACATCTCTTCCATCCACATCCTCCTCTACTATTTCTACATCAGACAAGATTTCCATATCTGGCATGGAGCGCAATCTTTTTTTTCGGATTGTGTAGCCAATAATCAAAACCAGGGGTAGTAAAGCAAGCACCAAGGCATTGATAGCCATGAAGATATACTGATAAGATAAATGTTTGGCGTATCTTCCAAAATCCTCCGCAAAGGCATTGGCAGAAAGCCCATAAGCAACGTAAAGTGAATTTGAAAATGATCTGGGGTCTGCATGCGGATTTGAGATAGCATGCCTATAGTTATCAGCGGCATTGTTCCAGAAACGTTGCCAGGCATCATGTTTACCTTGCTTCATATAGCGAATGGCAATTGCAGAGGTAGAATAAAACAAATCCCAGGCATTGGCAGACTTTGGATAAGTATAGTACATTTCATTGAGATGAAAGTGAGAACCTATAAAGCGGCTTCGCAAGAAATGATAATAACGCTCATAGCTCATCTGTTGAGCATACTCCACAGCCATTCCCTCGTGAAACCATAACGGAGCAGAGCCAAAGATATAATCCACATACCAATGCATATATTCATGGATCAATATCTTTAGGTAGTTATCTGTCACTTGCTCTGGACCTCGCAGATAGATGTGGCGCGTTGAAGAAAGATAAAATGCTCGGCTTTGTTGAATAATGCCTTCTTTGCCTTGGGTAAGTTTTTGATAATCAGCCTTGCTGCGAACGATGATAAATTGCGCAGATTGGGTAGGGTAAATCCCAATCTGACGGTGCAAATCTGCCAGCCGCACTTCTAATGGCTTTGCAATCCCTTTGGCAAAATCCTTATGAGCAGCTTCCGCTTGGATTTCAAAGCGAGAGCTTTGATATACAGCATCACCGCTGAGGCAGAATGGATAAAGCAGCGCCAAAAAAAGTCCCACATAGAGCACGTGGGACCATTTAACAATGTTCATGGCTACTCTTGGCTGGGGATTTCCTGCCGTGAGAGCAGTTGATAATAGTTTGTTGCATCCTTCTTTGCCACGTTTCCGGTAGGAAGAGCCAAAACCTTGATTTGGTGATCAAAGCCATAAAGCCTGAGCCCAATTTCATCACCCTCTCGCAGCTCGGTACTTGCTTTGGCAAGCTTAGCATTGATCTTGACGAGGTTTTTATCGCAGGCATTCTTGGCAACACTACGGGTTTTGGTGAGGCATACTTTGTTCAAAAAAAGATCGATTCTCATTTGCTCTCCTTACCTGTCAAATCTCTGATCCGAGAGGCGATCTCTCTGATCTTGAAGGGTTTCATGATAAAGTCTTTGATCCCTTTACGGGAAGCTTCTTCGGCGGAAATCAATGTGGTAAAACCGGTACAGAGGATGATCGGAATACTGGGTTTGATGCTGAGTAGCTTTTCTGAAAGGTCAATACCATTCATATATGGCATAGTCGTATCCGTTACTACCAAATCTATGGAATCGGAATGCTTGCTAAAATAGTCTATGGCTTTGCGAGGATCGGTAAAGCCTTCGACCTTGTAGCCCAGCTTCATCAGACCCTGTCTAAAAACGTTTACAAGCATTGGTTCATCGTCCACAAACATGATATTTTCGGAGCCCGAAACCTCCATGCTCTGATCCGTCTCGCCCAAGTTTGGATACCATTTGTCCGCATTGTAGAGTGGCAAGTAAACGATAAAAGAGGTTCCTACATTTACGGTGCTTTCTACACGTACCGCGCCATGGTGGGCATGGACGATACTATGCACAATGGACAAACCAAGTCCGGTACCCTCATTGGCACCCTTGGTGGTAAAGTATGGATCGAAGATATGGTCTAACAATGCTTCATCAATTCCACAGCCATTGTCGGTAACGGTGATTTTGAGATAATGGCATTGCTCCAGCTCTGGGAACGCGAGCATGTCTTTACTGCGAAATGCTATCGATTCCACAGAAATATCTATCTGTCCATGGTCATGCGTGATCGCATGCATGGCATTGGTTCCTAGATTGATCAAGATCTGATGTACTTGTCCCGGAACCGCGATTACCGTACTAATCTCGGCATCATAACGTTCCTTGATGCGAATGGAACGAGGCAGGTAGGAACGCAAGAAGCGTACTGATTCCCGAACGTGATCAACCAACTCGATAATCTCGGTTTTGGATTCTTCCTGCCGGCTAAAAGAGATCAGATGGCTGATCATTTCTTTGGCTCTGGTAGCAGATTTTAGCACTTCCATGAGGTTTTGAGCACAATCAGAATTTGGTGCCACATCATCTCCCGCCAACTCAGCATAGCCGATTATAGCAGACAAAACGTTGTTGAAGTCATGGGCAATACCACCGGTCAATCTGCCAATCGCTTCCAGTCTCTGGGTACGCTTTAGCTGTTCTTCCCGCATGATCTCATAGGTGATATCTTTGCATGAAGCGATGATGCTAGAGAGCCTGCGCTCATGATCTATCACAGGTTTTACTACCATGTCAAGAGTGATTTTTGCCCCATCTTTGCGAATCAAATCTACCTTTCCGCGCCAGGGCTGGGAACTACGAACCCGTAGCCAAGATTGCTGCATATCCAAACGGCTTGCTTGGTCAAAGGGCAGATATTCCACAGGTTTGTCCAAAAGCTCGATCCGCTTGTAGCCCGTTGTCTTTTCAAAGATAGTATTCACATAGCGGATAAAGCCTTCGGGAGAAAAGATCACGATGCCTTCACCGGCTTGTTCGATGGCTTGGATGAGGACGTTGATATTCTCGTCTTTCTGTTTTTTGTGCAAGGCAAATGCCACTTGCTCCGATACAGATTCCAAAAGCAACATATCATCTTTGTCATATAGGTATGGGTCTTTGTAGCTTTGGACGACAATAGCGCCGATCACTTCATTGTTTAGGAGTAGAGGAACACCCAGCCAGTTTTTGCATTGGACTCCCAAGAGCAAGCTATTGTCGGTGCGGTTGATGATTTCATCTTCGTCCAAGAGCAGGGGTCTGGCATCTCTGATCACTTCCACAGTGAGAGATTTTGCCTCATCAATATCAATGGGACTGGGGTCTTCATTCATCTCATCTACCAAATAGGGGAATGTGATGAGCCTGCTTTTTTGATCATAGAAGGCGATATAGAAATTGGTTACATCGACTAGCATACCTAATGATTTATGGATAGTGGCAAAGAGATCATCAATAGAGGAAGCCACATTGACGGCATGGCTGATCTGGTGCATAATTCTTGTGCTCATTTCCGAGCGGAAAGCCGGACTGAGATCGGTAACAATGATCGCATAGAGATATTCTTTGGCAGTCTTGATCGGAACTACCGTTTGCTTGTGTGCATGCAACTTATGCTTTTGATCTTTGAAACGATATTCAATTGTACTGCTTTGCTTTGTGGGATTGTTCAAGATACTGAGAACCTGCTCTCTATCGAAATTCCTAGAACCAAACAGCGTGATGTTCTCCATAAACTTATTGTAGATATCCCATACATAAGTGCCGATAAAATCATGCGTAGAGAGACCTGTTAAACGTTCCATTGCCGTATTTACAAGGCTGATCTTCCCGCTACTATCAATCAACAGCATGCCCTCTGATGCCTGCTCAAAGATACATCTGAATAGGGTTTCCCGCTCTTCCAATTCACTTCTCATGCTCGCCAATCTGGTCATATCCTGGATGACGACAATCACGTTCTCGGCGTCTTTTTCGGTAAATCCGGGAATTGTCCAGGTCATTCGGAAGACAATTTTGTTGCCTTTGAGGTCATAATTTACACCTTGGCTTTCAAAATATCGCTTACCTTCACTCATGGCAATCACGGATTCCATCAAAGCCGGCAGTGACTCTGCTTGAAAGACTTGATCCAAGGAGTTGTAGAGATGTTCTTTGCTCTCTGCTTTGTAAAGCTTGAGAGTACTTTGATTGACATCCACAACGCGTAGCTTGCTTACACATTCCACCAGTTTATCGGGATAGGTGGAAAAGTAAGCTCTTAAGTCGGTTATTCCTTGGGCACGGTATTCATGAATACAGGCAAAAACGCCGGTAAAATCCTCTACCCAAATCGATACCGGCGATTCGTTGTAGAGCATGTGATAGAAGGTGGGACTGGTCATTTTCCTACTTCGTAAGTAATCTTTGGGTCTCAAGCGCGATCATCAGTTCTTCGTTTGTGGGAACTTTCAAGACCGTCACTTTGGATTCGGGAGTACTGAGTATCTGGATATCATCGGTAAACTTGGCATTCTCTGCTTCATTGATGATAATCCCCATAGCTTCGAGGTTTTGGCAAACTTGTGATCTCATGATGGGCATACGTTCTCCTACCCCACCGGTGAAGATCAAAACATCCAATCCATTCATAGCAGCAAAGTATGCGCCAATATATTTCTTGATGCGATAACAATAAACGTCATGAGCCTGGATAGCCTTGGGGTTGGCATGATCCAAAATCTCTTCTTCGATGGTACGCATATCATTGGAAAGATGGGAAAGCCCCAACATTCCACTTTTCTTGTTCAATATACCATTTACTTCCGCTACGCTCATTCCCAATTGCTCTTGCATATAAATGGGAATTGCCGGATCGAGGTCTCCGCAACGGGTACCCATCATCAAACCCTCCAAAGGAGTCAGACCCATGGATGTATCCATAGATTTTCCACCATCAATGGCTGTAATAGAAGCTCCATTACCGGCATGACAAGAGATGATCTTGAGCTCTTCGATGTTTCTGCCCAAAAATTCCGCAGCTTTGAGGCTTACAAACTTGTGGCTGGTACCATGAAAACCATATCGGCGAATCTTCTTTTCTGTGTAAAGCTCCATGGGGAGCGGATACAAGTAGGCGTGCGCTGGCATGGTTTGGTGAAAAGCAGTATCAAACAACCCGCATTGAGGCACATTGGGCATATTTGCTTTAACAGCTGCCACACCATGCAGATTGGCAGGATTGTGTAGTGGTGCCAAAGCAATGCACTCTCTCATTACTTCGATAACATGATCGGTAATCACTACTGCGTCCGAATAATACTCTCCGGCATGAACCAAACGGTGTCCCACGGCATCAATCTCATCCAAACTACCAATCACGCCATGGTTTTTATCCATCAAAGAATCGATGATCAATTGCAAACCTTGCTCGTGGTTATCGATCACCATCTCACGTTTTTTCTTTGTATATGCAGCGCTCTTGTAGGTAAACAAAGCAATGTCTTCACCTATCTTCTCGGCGATACCTTCAGCCAACACTTCTCTACTCTCCATGTTGATGAATTGGTACTTTATCGAAGAGCTTCCGCAATTCAGAACCAGTATTTTCATTAATTCCTCTCAGTTTCAAGTATTTGGGACTCAAACAATTTCAAATGCCAAACTATGTCAAATCTTTTTAACTCCATGCCTGTAAATGAGTTCCTGATTCCACTTCCGGATGAGCATTATGTGTTCTCAAAACCCGATTGTACTTGACAATTTTCACCTCCCTTTTAGCTTAACCCAGATTGACTAAAGAGGCGATAAATTTCCTCCGAGGCTCGATCATAGTCATAACCAGAGGAGATTTCAACGCCCATGAAGATCATCCCCAAAGCATGTATAGCACTATTACTGATAACCTTTGTCAGGCTATCTGCCACTCAAGTAGTAGCAGTCAGAGCCTCAGGCTCCGGAAATGTAGCCAGCCGCACAGTTATCGAGCTTTCTGCAGCTGCTACTTATGATGTAGTTCCCGAAAACAGCGGTAAGACCTACAAAATCATCGTCGCAAATTGTGAGCCGGGAGACAGTAGCCCGCAGTATAAACCCAATAAGCACATTTTGGGCAAAATCCAGATTTCTCAGGTGGGAACTTCAACCGTGATTCAGATCACCAATCAAAGCCCCGCAAAATACCGACAGCTAAGCATGAAGAAACCCTTTCGGATCGTGCTCGACCTTACTAGCCAAAACATAAAAACAAAAAGTGACAAAATAGCACTGGCAAACTTCTACACGCGCATCGGAAACTACAACAAAGCAGAGGAACTCTTTGGCACTACAGATAAAGAGTTTCCCGCCGATGGCGAGGTAATCTACCATTGGGGACTACTAAAAACCAAACGCAAGCACAAATCCGCTGCCCTTGAACTTCTTGGTCAAATCCCCAAGGGTTATCCCTATCATGACAGTGCCCAAAAACTAATCAGCCAATTCAAGGATGGAAAGTACCCTCAGATAGATGATCAAGAGCTCGAAAACGTAGCCTTTGAGGAAACGCAAGCCGAAGCCGCAGATTCCGTTGCCACAGCCAAACCCCGCCCCCGCAAAACCCCAGCCTCCAAAAAAGCAAGAGGCTTTGACATGGCAAAAACGATTAGCAGGGTTCAACCCCTTCTCCCCTATGCTGGAGGTTCTGTTGCCTTGCTTTTATTGGCTTTCTTGCTCATTAAAAGTGCTGTGTTCAAGCGCCGTCCCAAGCCTGAGATTGAGGATGTGGAAGATGTCTCTAGCCTTGAAGAAATTGATGATAACGATGTATGGGACGACGAAACCAAGAGTAGATTGATCGGCAAACTTGCCAATGACGGCTGGAAAGCTGCAGAAATTGCCAATGAATTGCATCTCAATGTCAAAGAGGTCAAGCGCATCCTCCAAAAACCCAGGTTTGATTGAGCCATGAAAAGTTTTCTCTTGTACTTTAGTTTGCTTTTTACAATCTCTTTCTCTTGGGCGTATGGATCTGGTTCTGCCTTCGCTCCACCTCTGACTAACGAAGTCCAGAGTTCCTTTTTATTGCAATCTGAGCAATATGATGATGTCCCCGATGTGCCTGCTGGTATGCATAGCCCGCTTTCAGAATGGGGAGAACTGCGTAGTGGCATTAGCGAAGCTTTTGCTCTAGGCAAAGCAAAGAACAGCCTGTTTCGATATGGCTATGTGAACCCCAGCATCACTTTTGAGGCAGATTTTAACTTTGTTGCGGGTTACGATTATAGCAAACACGATGATCATTCCTATGGTTTGTTGTACAAAGGAACGCGTTTTAATGCCAAGATAAATGAAAAGCTCCGCTTACGTTCTCTGTGGTATAATGGCGCATTCTTTGGAGATTCCTATGCCTCCTTAAACACTTCACCCCTCGTCGATGGCTTTTACAAGGATTCCAGAGATAAAATCTGGATAGACAATCAAAAGACAGACCTCACCTATCGTGATGAACACCTGCTCTTGAGCCTAGGACGAGACAATTTTCAGATCGGAAACAGCATCTCTGGCTCTGTGATCTTGGACAAGAACGTCAATGAATATGGCTACCTTTTGGCGGAAGCATTTATCGGCGCATTTCGCATATCACTACTCCACGCTTCCCTCAGCGCGGATACAACGGTAAGTATCTACAACGACAATAGCCTTGCCAACAATCGTCATTATCCAGATAAGTTTTTGGCACTTCATCAGATCAGCTACCTTTGGGATGATGTACTAGAGCTTAGTTTTGGCGAAGGAGTAATCTATGGCTCCCGAGGCATAGATATAAATTATCTCGTTCCGCATAGCTTTTGGAGAGTAAACGAACACAACCTTCATGACCGGGACAACGTCCTCATCTTTGGAAGCATCAATCTCTATCGGCACGAAGAGGTTACGCTTTATGCCAATGCGATTATCGATGAAATGCGCTATGCAGATATTTTGGGTAACTGGTGGGGTAATAAATATGCCTTCCAGAGCGGAATTTCCTATCATGCCAAGGGTAGAACTCTCCTCCCCAAAATCGGCTTTGAGTTTAGTGCCGTGCGCCCCTGGCTCTATACTCATTACCTCCCCTATAGTTATTATTCTCATGACAAAAGAACTTTAGGCTACCCCAAGGGAACAAATCTCATAGATTTTAGCGCTCAAGCAGCCTTCCCCCTTCCTCATGCTTCCAGCCTAGCTATCTACACATCATATACCAGACAGGGTAGCGAAGCAAATCACTATTATATCAATTACTTAGAAGAGATAGATGATATAGAAAACCACCAATGCAAGTGGCTCTCGGGAAAGATCTCAAAAATCTATCAGATCAAAACGATAGTGAGAAACGAAGTTTTTGCTCATCACCGCTTTATGCTGGGATTTGATTCAAAGTATAATGAGGATTGGCAACACAGTCTTTTTGCCAATTGGCAGTTTTTGTACTAATCCGATCTTGCTCTCTGTTATATCACTATGATAGTTGAACATAAAATTAAGGGACGCTTTCACAAGCGTCCCTTTGGTGATAGCTAGTATCTGAGCTGTGTACTACAAATGCGACATTAGC
>Ga0209835_1000317_pt1 | contig 32706 bp, 24 predicted proteins | sample LakKivwa52mmetaG_FD_184138 | JGI IMG/M metagenome (GOLD analysis project Ga0209835, IMG submission 184138) | Anoxic lake water microbial communities from Lake Kivu, Rwanda to study Microbial Dark Matter (Phase II) - Lake Kivu water 52m metaG... | ecosystem: Environmental > Aquatic > Freshwater >... | reverse complement strand
AAAAAATCTTGTAGAAATTTTCACGTAAGTGGCTATATTGACTAGGGAAAGTATAACTGACCCCCCCTCACGATTAAGGCCCGCTAATACCATTTATCGGGCTTTCAATGAATTAGTAAAAACTAATTATTTGTTCATTACGTACATGGTTACTTCGAAACCAAAACGCATTTCAGTAGCTGCTGGTGTTGTCCACATAATAATCTCCTTAAGTTGTTTTTAAATCGACATTGCTGTCGTATTGCTATGACTGCATTATGCGCTGCTAATTCTTGATTGCAGTGTCACAGTTCATGAATAAGCACTACGTAAAATCATAAGATATCATATCTGCCAGTTATCTTGCTGTCATTTATCCTGCTGGTGGTTGAAAGCTGCAAATATTGCCGCAAGCACAATCAACATGCCACCAAGCCACTCATGCATGGCCATATGCTCATCGGCCAGATAATAGGAAGCCACCGCCGCAACGACCAGTTCAAACAAAAACAGCACCGATGCGCGTGTCGCCTGAATTTTGGTCACTCCGTATTGCACTAGCCATGTGGCAGCAATCAGCATCAGAGCAATCAGCGTCATCACCAGCCAGTGTGTCCAGCTAAAATAGGATGGCGCAACAAAATGCACATGCATCAGCGGTGCTGCAAACAAACACATCAACATGACACCCAGCCAGATCGCGAAGGATTTTGCACGCAGACTTAGATGCGTAGACTTGCGGGTAATCACATTAGTGAGCGAAAAGCCGATGCCGGATGAAAGCGCCAACCACTCGGCCTTGTTCGCCGGCAGCGGCAAGCGACTCACCGCTGGGTCATACAGCATGATGTAAGCACCCAGCAGAGAGGAAAAAATCGCCAACAGCCCCGGCCATTGGGTTTTTTCACCCAACATCCAATGTGCAAATATCAATGTCCACAGCGGCGAAAGATAAAACAGCAGCATCACGCGCATCACTTCACCATCAATAATCGCCAGCACATAACTCATGTTGGTCCAGCCTGCAACCAAGCTCAGCCAGATAATGCTGGGCGGCACCTGCAGCACATTGCGCCAGTAGCGGGTAAAAAATAAACCCGCCAATATGGTGGCGATAAGATAGGTATAAAAACTGGAAACGATACCTGAAACACCCGCATCATCCATGATGCGGTACGGGTACCAGATAACCCCCCAGCAAAAGGCGCCAAACAACAGGCCAAACACTGCAAAAAAGTTTTTATTATCGTTATTGCTCATTATAATGTGGCCTATGAATCCAAATTTAAACTTACTCCAGCCCTACCCTTTTCAGCGTCTGCGCGACTTGTTCAAAGGTATTACCCCTAACCCGACTTTTAAGGCGATTAACCTCTCAATTGGCGAACCCAAGCATGAGACCCCTCAACTGGTAAAAAATGCCTTGAGCGACAACTTAAGCGGGCTTGCCAATTATCCCACGACTGTAGGTTCAATTGAGCTGCGCGAAGCAATTTCCAACTGGATTTCACGTCGTTATCAAATTCCTGCACTGAATGCAGAAAAAGCGATTATCCCAGTGAACGGCAGCCGTGAAGCCTTGTTTGCCTTTGCGCAAGTGATTATCGACAGCAGCAAGCCAGAGCCAGTGGTCATTTCGCCTAATCCGTTCTACCAGATTTATGAAGGTGCAGCTTTCTTGGCTGGCGCGCAGCCCTATTTTATCAACACGCTACCGGAAAATGACCATGTTATGGATTTAGGCACGGTGCCTGAAGCGGTGTTAAAGCGCACGCAACTGGTGTATGTCTGCAGCCCGGGCAACCCTTCCGGCAAAGTGATGACACTAGCGCAGTGGCAGACCATGTTTGATTATGCAGACCGCTATGGTTTCGTCATTGCCGCCGATGAATGTTATTCAGAAATCTATTTCGATGAACAGCAAAAGCCGCTAGGCGCGTTGCAAGCGGCACATCAATTGGGTCGCGATTACCGTAACCTGATTGTGTTCAGCTCACTATCCAAACGCTCCAATGTGCCGGGCATGCGCTCTGGTTTTGTGGCGGGTGATGAAGCCATCATTGAGAAATTTACGCTTTACCGTACCTATCATGGCTGCGCCATGAATCCGGCAGTGCAGGCTGCTTCAATTGCAGCGTGGAATGACGAAGCGCACGTTCTGGAGAACCGTAGGCTATATGCCGCAAAGTTCAAGGATGTGACGCCGATTCTAAGCAGCGTACTCGAGGTCGAAATACCGGACGCCGCGTTTTATCTTTGGGCAAGAATCAAAGACAAATCCATATCAGACACCGAATTTGCGGTAACGCTGTATCGTGATTTAAACATCACGGTGCTGCCTGGCAGTTTGCTGGCACGCGATGCGCATGGGGTGAACCCGGGTAAAAATTTCGTGCGCATGGCGCTAGTGGCTTCTTATGACGAATGCATGGAAGCGGCACAGCGCATCACGCAGCATTTTTCAAGGTCGGCTTAACATGCAATTCAGCATAGCGATGATGCCGCGAGAAATCGCTCTATTTCGCTCTGCACCAGCGTATTGAGCTGTGGGTTCAAACAATCCAATTCGATGATATTATCCATACTGCGCAACCAGGTCAGTTGACGTTTAGCCAGCTGCCGTGTCGCAAAAATACCACGATCACGGAATTCTGCAGCATCATAATCTCCAGTCAAATATTCCAATGCCTGTCGATAGCCCACACAGCGCATCGCTGTGCTATCGGGGCTAAGCTTGGGATATTTAACCAGCAACGCTTTTACCTCTTTAACAAAGCCCTGCTCCAGCATTTGGTCAAAACGCTGCGCGATGCGCTCATGCAGCACTTTTCTGTCACTGGGCACCAAGGCAATTTTTAATAAGTGATAAGGCAGTTTTTCACCTGCAGTGGCCTGGTGCAATTCGCTCATGGTTTGTCCGCTGATGTAATATACCTCGAGTGCACGCTCAATTCTTTGCACGTCATTCGGTTTTAGGCGCGCAGCTGTTTGCGGGTCAATCTCGGCCAGTTTCGCGTGCATCGAAGGCCAACCTATCTGCACAGCCTCTTGCTCAATACGCGTGCGCACTTGCGGATCAGCTTCCGGCAACTGACTCAAACCCTCTTCCAGCGCCTTGAAATAAAGCATGGTACCGCCTACCAACATCGGGATCTTCCCACGTGCTGTAATCTCAGCCATCAGGCGCAATGTATCTTTTCTGAAATTAGAAGCCGAATAAACCTCTTCAGGGGAAATGATGTCGATTAAATGATGCGGCGCTTGCGCCAGGGTAGCCACATCCGGCTTTGCGGTGCCGATATCCATATCACGATACACCAAGGCTGAGTCCACGCTAATCAGCTCTATTGGCAGCTTAGAATACAATGCAACCGCAGCCCCGGTTTTACCACTGGCCGTAGGGCCCATCAAAAATATAGCCGGAGGAAGTTGTGTCTTATTCATGGTACATATTTAGTTCATCAATGTTTTGAGGTATTCATTTTTGCCGGATTTGCTTTGCAGTGGCGATATTTGTTCACAAAAATCAAATACCAGCCTCTATAATAACGATTAGTGGGCATTTGTGATATGACTGAAATGTTGCCTGCCTATTACCCAATTGATTGTCCAATTAACGATTCAATCTCATTAACAAATCCAGGAGCGAGTGCATCCATGAATTTAGAAAAAGTAATCTTTGGTTTTTTTATTGTGCTGGCCATGACCCTGAATTTCGGTTTTTTCTTAGGTGACATTGACAACGCACATCATCACCATGTTTACGAACTCTACGCAGCCATTATTGTGAGCCTGATTGCAACAGTATTGAAATTCGGTGACCGCACCCACGTAGGTGCCATTCTGCTCTCAACCAGTTTGGCAGCCGACATTCAGCTGATTGCAGCCGCAATTCTATGGGCAGCGCTGGATGGAAAAATGGATCAAGCCAGCTTAACGGTTTATATCGTATCGCTATCTGGCGGTGCACTGATGGCTAACTTTGTATCGGTCATTCTGCTGATTTCAGAAACCATCGGCCAACGTCGCTAAGCCAAAAAAATCCAATGATGAATCAGCCCATTCATCCGGATTTTGAGTCCATATGAACAGTATTTTATTTCTGATTCTGCGTCGTCTGCGGCGGCCGCTTATCCTCATTATCGTATGTTTTTCCATTGCGATATTAGGTTTATCGCTGATGCCGGGGGTGGATAATAACGGTCAGCCTTGGCGCCTGAGCATATTTGAATCGTTTTACCTCATCAGCTACACCGCTACAACCATCGGTTTTGGCGAAATCCCTTATCCATACAGTCAGGCACAACGGCTCTGGCTCACTTTTTCGATTTATTTAACCGTCATTCCATGGTTCTACGCCATTGGTAAAATTATCACCCTGCTGCAAGACAGCGCACTACGCCAAGCGATTACCACGGAACGATTTGCGCGTGCAGTGGCAGAATTGAAAGAGCCGTTCTATATTCTTTGCAGCTATGGCGAATCTGCCAGTGTTTTGGCAAAAACATTGGATGAAAAAGGCATGCGTGTGGTGGTGATTGAATCGCAGCAAGAACGCCTAAATGAGCTGGATCTGGCAGAAACACGCAGCGTGATTCCGCATTTATGTGCTGATGCCAAACTGCCGGAGAATTTAATTCGTGCCGGTGTGCATCACCCCTTCTGTAGCGGCGTGGTAACCCTGACAGATAATGACGAAGTGAATCTTGCCGTAGCAGTGGCAGTAAAGCTAATGAACCCCAACCTGCCGGTATTGGCACGCGCTGAGCGCGATGATATCGCCGCCAATATGGCGTCATTCGGCACTGACCACATCATCAATCCTTACACCCTGTTTGGCGAACAATTGGCCATGCGCGTGCATGCCATCGGTACGTATATCCTGCATGAATGGCTGACTGATGTGCCCGGCGATACCCTGCTACCGCCTGAAAATCCACCGCGCGGTCGTTGGGTTGTCTGTGGTTATGGCCGCTTCGGTAAATCTGTGGTGCAGAATCTGGAACGTGAAAATATCACCACCACCATTGTAGAAGCGACGCCGGAACTGACCGGCTGCGATAATTGTATTGTGGGCAGCGGCACCGAAGCCAGAACGCTGCTAGAAGCGGATATTACCAACGCTGTGGGCATTGTGGCCGGCACTGACAACGACATTAATAATTTGTCGATTGTGATGACCGCTTATGAGCTCAACCCAAAACTGTTCGTGGTTATCCGCAAAAACCGCCGCCACAACGACACGCTATTCAAGCAATTTAATGCTGATATCACCATGCAGCCAACAGAGATTATTGCGCATGAATGCCTGGCACACATGATTGCACCACTGCTTGCGCAGTTCTTGACACTGGTACGCACGCAAAGTAACAGCTGGGCAAACCAGCTCATCAGCGAACTGGTCTCTGTGGTAGGCGAAACCGTTCCTGAACGCTGGGCTATCAGCATTCAGGAGAGCACAACACCTGCGATTACCGAGCTGCTGAAACAGGGCGTTCCGGTATCACTGCACAATTTGACACAAGACCCGGTGGAGCGCAGCAAAGCACTTAACCTAGTACCCTTGCTGCTGTTACGTGACAACGTGCCGATGCTGGTGCCACCGATTGCCACCGGCTTACGTATCGGCGATCAGATTCTGTTCTGCGGCACACCGGATGCCAGGTCGGGGCTGAATATTTCAGTGAATAACATCAAAGCACTCACCTATGTGATTGATGGGATTGAAGTGCCTGATAGTTTGGCTTGGCGCTGGTTTAAAGGGTTTTTAAGTAGGAAATAAACAAAGTTACTGAGCTTACTCGTAGTGTGTCCACATTCTTAGAATTTTTATTGCATGTTCAGATTCTAAAACCTGATATACCAGTCCAGTCGATGCTGAATATTAATACGTCGTGAATAAGCCCCTGCAAGATCACCCACTCATTTTTCATAAAGGGGTGGATTTTGAAACGGATTGATAGAGATTAATTCCAGCAATTGAACAGCTTTTTCCTTCAAGCCTGCGGCAGATAAGTTTTTTGCATCTTTCTGGGCAGCTTTAGTGTAATACAGTTGCCATTCTGACACGATGAGTTACCAATCCAGCGTTTTAGACAGTTCGCTTAACGGTGTATCCATACCTTTACGAATTGACTCTCGCATATCAGGCATGGATAGTAAAAAAACCGTTTCTTGTAATGCTGCCCAATCTTCTGCAGACACCAGTACTGTATTGTTACGTTTACCAGTAATTACTAGAGGTTGATGTATTTCAGCGACCTCATCAATTAATCGATATAAATTAGTACGCGCAGTACTGCTGATAATGTTTGCATAATCATTCTCCTGAGACTAGCAAGTGGTACGCTTTTACGTACGAAAAAGCAAACTTATGGGTTTATATGATTTACAAGATTACTTCCCCCGCATAAACATCTTGTCCAAATCACTCATGCTCACTTGAAACCAAGTGGGACGGCCATGATTGCATTGCCCGGAACGCTCGGTGGCTTCCATATCGCGCAGCAGCGCATTCATTTCGGTAATCGTTAAACTGCGATTGGCACGCACTGCTGCATGGCACGCCATGGTTCCCAGTAATTCATTGCGCTGCTCGGTCAAAGCACGGCTGGCGCCATATTCACGCAAATCGTGCAGCACATCACGCGCCAATTGCACCACATCTGCCTGCTGCAACAAGGCCGGCACTGCGCGAATTGCCAGCGTAGTGGGTGAAAGCACCGCAATATCGAACCCCAGCTGCTGCAAACTGCTGTCATTCGCATTTTGTGCTTCCTGAACCGTAGCCACTTCCAATTTATCCGCATGAAAACTCACCGGTAGCAGTAAAGGCTGCATGGCCACCGCCTGACTATCCAAAGCATTTTTCAGTTTTTCATACATAATGCGCTCGTGTGCGGCGTGCATATCTACCACCACCAAACCCTGCGCATTTTGTGCCAACACATATACGCCATGAATCTGCGCCACGGCAAAGCCCAGCGGATGCTCATCAGCCTGCGCTAGCACTGTATTCTCATCGCTGAGCTCCGGCGCATAACACACCGGGCTGGCATATTGTGTTGCAGGACTACGGTCACTCACTGCAGTGGGTCTTGCACCGTAAAGCGTTTCATAAAAACTGTTGGGCTCTGCCGCACCCAAACGCATTTGTGATTGAAAGCTTGGGTAATTCGTTGCAGACGCCTGCTGCGGCGCAAAAGGGTTATAACCCGCCTGAGTCGCGCTGGTTGCGTTCGAAACGCCGGTGGGTGCTGAAAGCGCTTTATGCAGCGAATGAAAAATAAAACGATGCATGGACTGCGCATCGCGAAAACGCACCTCGGTTTTTGCCGGATGCACATTCACGTCCACCAGTGTTGGATCCAACTCCAAAAACAGCACAAACGCCGGGTGCCGGTCATGGTGCAGCACATCCTGATACGCCTGGCGAATCGCATGTGCAATCAGCTTGTCGCGAACAAAACGCCCATTCACATAAACGTATTGTGTGTCACGACTGCTGCGGTTGAACGTGGGTTTAGCGGCAAAGCCCCAAATGCGCAGGCCTGCGGCCGACTCATCCAGACTGATGGATTCAGCAGCAAACTCACTGCCTAGCACTTCAGCAAATCGTCGTTCAGGCTGACTCGCCGTGTAGCGGCTGAGTGCACGGCCATTATGCTGTAGCATGAAAGCCACATCGGGACGCGATAAAGCCATGCGGCTAAACACATCTTCGCAATGACCAAACTCAGTGGCCTCGGTTTTTAAAAATTTGCGGCGCGCCGGCGTGTTGAAATATAAATCCGACACTTCAACAATAGTGCCTGCATCCAAAGCGGCAGGTTCAATCGCTGAAATCTCGCTGCCTTCGGAAGCAATGCGCCACGCATGCGGTGCTGCTGACTGGCGGCTGAGTAACTGCGTGCGTGAAATCGAGGCAATGCTGGCGAGTGCCTCACCTCTAAACCCCAAACTGGCTACAGATTCCAAATCTTCCAGACTGGCGATTTTGCTGGTGGCATGCCGTGTTAGCGCAAGTGCCAACTCGTCTTTGGCAATGCCCGCTCCATTGTCGCTGATGCGCATTTGTTTAATACCGCCTTGCTGCAACGCCACCTGAATATCGGTACTGCCTGCATCCAGACTATTTTCCAGCAATTCTTTGAGCGCAGAGGCCGGGCGCTCCACCACTTCTCCTGCGGCAATCTGGCTAATGAGCTGGTCGGGTAATAATTGAATCGGCATGGGTTTTGTATCGAAGTGAATAACTTGATGGTTATTTTACCTGTTTTACGCTAAATTCTTCGTCTTATGAGTGACTTACACCTTCACAGCTTTAGCGACACTTTCAAACTTGCACGCAGCATACAGCGTCATCACTATTTCTATCTGGGGCCTACCAACTCTGGCAAAACTTATCAGGCGCTACAAACACTGGAAAAGGCCGAGTCGGGCGTTTACTTAGCCCCGCTACGCCTGCTGGCGATGGAAGTGCGAGATCGCTTGGTGGCTGCAGGCGTGCCATGCAATCTGATTACCGGTGAAGAGCGCGTCATCATGGCAGGGGCTAGGCACACCGCATCCACCATTGAAATGATGAATCCCTCAAAAGCGGTAGATGTGGCCGTGATTGATGAAATCCAGATGCTGCAAGACCCCGACAGGGGGGCTGCCTGGACTGCAGCACTGATTGGTGCGCCTGCAAAAAAAGTGTTTGTATGCGGCTCAAATGCAGTCACCACACCTTGCCTAAGCATGATTCAGGCACTAAATGAAACCTATACCCTGCATTATCTGGAGCGTAAAACACCGTTGCTGCTCGAAGACAGCAGCATCTGCGGCAAACGCTACAGTCGACATAAACTCAAATCCGCCTTGCAAAAAGGTGACGCTGTCATCGCCTTCAGCCGCAAAGACGTGCTGACGCTGAGCGCAAGGTTTCGTCAGTGGGGCTTTAGCGTAGCCAGCATTTATGGCGCGCTGGCGCCCGAAGTGCGCCGCACCGAGTCCGAACGCTTTAATCGCGGTGAGGCGGAAATTCTGGTGGCGACTGACGCCATCGGTATGGGGCTGAACCTGCCAATACGCCGCATTATTTTTTCGCACATCCACAAATTTGACGGCGTGGCATCACGCATGCTCAATATGACCGAGGTACGGCAGATCGCCGGGCGTGCAGGCCGGTTCGGCATTTATGACACAGGCTACGTGAGTGTGCTGGAAAATGACGAGCGGCTGCACGTTGAACACATGCTGAATACGGATGACACTGCGGCACTAAATAAACTGCCTATCAGCTTGAATGCGATTCAGCTGGAGACCATTTCTGCCCGACTCCACACACGCAAGCTGGCCGAAATCCTAATGTATTTTCAGGAGCGTGTGCGCTTTGAACATGATTTACTGGAAATGGCGCCACTCAGCGCACAAATCAGCCAAGCACTGCTGGTGGATGCTTATGCACCCAATTTATCACTCAAAGATAAATATATTTTCGTCTGCGCGCCAGTGTCGCTTAATGTGCCATTTGAACGAGATTATTATCTGCTGTGCCTGCAAAGCGTGGCGGATTCTCAAATACGATATCTACCGCAACGCCCCGATTGGCTCACTTCAGAAAACCCCAAATATCTGGAGCAAGCAGAACTGCTGAGTCACAACCTAAGCTTATATGCGTGGCTGAGCTTTAAATATCCGCAGTTTTTTGTGGATGGCGCGCAAGTTGTGACTATGCGCAGAGAAGTGAGCCGCTATATTGAGCGGGCGCTGCTGACTCAGGCGGGATATGGCAACACCATGCGTGAAGCAGACAGCCTAATGGTTAGAAGACGGTAATACTAATCCAGCGTCACCGTTTGCAGATAGTCCGGCACTTCTGCACGCCAATGCAGTTTTTCTTCAACGTGCATGCGCATGGCATCTGCAGAAACCGGTTCACCGTGCACAATAAAGGTTTTTTTCGGTGCAGATTCAAAGCCTCTGAGCCACCCCAAGATTTCTTCGTAGTCAGCATGTGCCGACAAATTCGAAATAATCTCCACGCGCGCCTTAATTGGATAATATTCGCCGTGAATTTTGATTTCTCTTGCGCCATCTACCATCGCCGCACCGCGTGTGCCTGCCGCCTGAAAGCCTGCAAATAGAATGGTGTTATTGGATTTTGGCGCAAACGCTTTGAGATGGTGTACCACCCGCCCGCCTGAGGCCATGCCGCTGGCAGAGAGAATAATCATAGGGCCTTTCATTTGATTAAGCGCCCTAGATTCTTCCACGCTGTTCACAATATGTGCTGTCCGATTTAAGGCTGCGCATTCTTCTTTAGAGAGTTTGTGCTCCCCACGATGTTTACTGTAAATAGCAGTCGCATCCACCGCCATCGGGCTGTTTAAATACACGGGCACATGTTCGGGTATTGCACCTGACTGCTTAAGCAAGTGTATGTAGTATAAAAGCTCTTGCGCGCGCCCCACCGCGAACACCGGAATGAGTACCACACCTTTGCGCACAATCGTTTTATTGATAATCGTTGCCAGCTTGAGCATGGGGTCATCACGTTCATGCAACCGATTGCCATAAGTGGATTCGAGCAGTAAATAATCGGCCTGTTTCATCTGCACCGGTGGCTTCATCAGGATATTGTTCATGCGGCCGATATCACCCGAGAACAGCACCGAAGTTTTTTTGTTGTGAATACGTGCAAAGGCTGAACCAAGAATATGGCCATTGGGGGAATACCTCAGTGTCAGGTCATCACCGATATTGATATCCTGCTCAAACGGCACAGGCGTCAGCAGCTCCAGCGCTCTAAATGCATCTTCTTTGGTATAAAGCGGCAGCGCAGGATGATGTTTGGAAAACCCGCGACGATTGGCATATTCGGCCTCTTCTTCCTGCAAGTGCGCTGAATCTGGCAGCAGGATTTTGCATAAATCGCGCGTGGCTTCAGTGCAATAAACCTTGCCGCTAAAACCGTTCTTTACAAACAGTGGCAAATAGCCGGTGTGGTCGATATGCGCATGCGTCAGTACTACTGCATTCACATCACTGGGTTTAATCGGCAGCGGCGCCCAGTTTTTCAAGCGCAGCTGTTTGAGCCCTTGAAAAAGACCACAATCAATCAGCACCTTAAAGTTGCCACTGCTTAGCAAATATTTAGAGCCTGTGACCGTGCCGGTTGCACCTAGAAATTTAAGCTGCATACAAGACCTCTCAATCCAAAAACCCTGCATTCGCTGACACATGAAAGCAGCGCAAAACAACTATTGAAACTTCAGCTTACTCTTCTGCAACTCTAGTTTTAGCCAATGCCGGATTAGTTGCGAAATATTTTTTGATACCTTGTAAAATCGAAGTCACCAGCGTGTCCTGATAGGCATCATCGTTCAGCCTGCGTTCTTCTTCGGGGTTGCTGATGAATGCTGTTTCAACCAGTATAGAGGGAATATCCGGCGACTTCAGCACCGCAAAACCCGCTTGCTCCACATGATTTTTGTGCAACTTATTAATATTGCCGATTTGCCCCAACACAGCTTTACCCAATTTTAGGCTGTCATTAATGGTCGCCGTTTGTGATAAATCAAGCAGAGTACGCGCCAAAACTGGGTCTTTCACATTCAGACTCACCCCACCGATTAAATCAGATTCATTTTCCTTTTTCGCCAGGTAACGTGCACTGGCACTGGTGGCGCCTTTTTCTGACAGCGCGAACACAGAAGATCCGCGTGCTGCAGGGTTGGTGAAGGCATCCGCATGAATAGACACAAACAAATCGGCTTGCAGTTTACGCGCCTTGTTTACCCGCCCATGCAGCGGAATAAAGTAATCCCCATCACGCGTCAACACACCTCGCATATTGGGTTCTGCGTCAATTTTAGCTTTCAGTTTCTTGGCGATTGCCAGTGTGATGTCTTTTTCTCGACTACCATTAGCTCCTGATGCACCTAGGTCTTCCCCGCCGTGACCTGCATCAATCGCAATGGTGATTTTGCGGCCGTTATATGACTCCATATCCGCTGACTGGGGTTTAACATCCGGCTGAGGTTTGGCTTCGGCTGTGGCGGTTGAAGTTGTCGATTCGGCAGGCTGCGTTTGAATCGGTTCAAGGCTGCGCGCATCAGATGCAGTGTTTTTTTGTTCTGCTGTGCCAGCTTCATCCGCTGGTTTCTGTTCGAGTGGTTTAATTTCTCGCGTCAGTGGCGGCTGAGATTTATCCATGTCGGCCAACATGGCCATTAGCGGGTCAGCCACCGGATAAACATCAAGCACCAAGCGATGCTGGTAAGCGCCGGCAGGCGGCAGGGTGAACATGGTGGGTTTCACTTCAGCTTTTAAGTCCACCACAATACGCACGACATTAGGTTTGAAACGAGCCACCCGCACCTGTTGAATATAAGGGTCGCTGCCCAGAATCTTCTCGCTCAGCGCTTTAAGCACTGGGTTCACATCAGAATTTTCAATATCCACCACGATACGCTCAGGATTCTTGAGCAGCGTCATCTTATAGGCAAATGGTTTGTCAGCTTCCAGCGTGATACGGGTGTAATCCTGGGCCGGCCAGACCCTGGCTGCAGTTACATTGTTGCTGGCACCGTAGCTGCTTTGCATAGCTACAAGGCACAGCATGCAGAGGCATGATAGTCTGCGCATAAAATTCATCAATGATGTCTGAAAATATTGCCTCATGAATTCTAATTCCAGCTTGATCTTATCTTAACTACTTGTGCTCAACTGCTGCAAACAATGCTTACCCAGCTCTGTATTGGCCACCAGTTTAATGTTACGGCCGGCAGACAGAATCTCAAAATGCATCTCAAGATCAGCGATTGGCAGCAGTTGTGCCGCTTTTTCCGGCCATTCAATCAGGCACACGCTGCCTGCGTTAAAAAAATCCCTGAATCCCGCCGCTTCCCACTCTTCTTCATCATTGAAACGATACAAGTCAAAGTGATAAACATTGAGTGATTGCGCTTGCGCTGCGAGCATTTCATAAGGTTCAACCAAAGTATAAGTCGGGCTTTTCACTTTGCCCACATAGCCAAGACCATGCAGCAGACCACGCACCAAAGTCGTTTTACCGGCACCCAAATCGCCATGCAGAAAAATGGTTAATCCAGGGCAAATTGCCTTTGCCAGAGCATGGCCAAAAGCCAGCGTAGCCGCCTCATCGGCTAATTCACGTGTAAAATAATCAGCCATGCACAACTCCGCCGACAACTTCATGCAAACCCTCAGCGCCAATATTAAACAATGGGGCTTGGAACTGGGTTTTAATCAGATTGGAATTACCGATACGCATTTGCAAAATGCGGAGTACGAACATCAGGCGTGGATTGAAAAAGGTTTCCATGGTGATATGGATTATATGGCAAAACATGGCACCAAGCGTACCCGTCCGGCTGAATTAGTCCCAAACACACTACGCATTATTTCAGCCAGAATGGATTACCTGCCGCCGAACGCGGCCGATAGCGAAGCCATTTTAAATGATGCAGACAAAGCTTTTATTTCACGTTATGCGCTGGGGCGCGACTACCACAAAGTTTTGCGCAACAAGCTGCAGAAACTGTGTGAAAAAATTCAGTCGGAGCTAGTGCAACATCAAACACAAGATTTTCAATACCGCGTTTTTACTGACAGCGCACCAGTGCTGGAGGTAGCGCTGGCAGAAAAATCCGGATTAGGTTGGCGCGGCAAGCATACCTTGCTGATTAACAAAGAGCACGGCTCCTGGTTTTTTCTGGGTGAAATTTATACCAATCTGCCATTGCCTATCGACGCCCCTGCCAGCAACCATTGCGGCACTTGTTCCAGCTGCATTGAGGTGTGCCCGACTCAGGCGATTGTTGCGCCTTATCAAGTCGATGCCCGACGCTGCATTTCTTACCTGACTATCGAACTTAAGGACAGTATTCCTACAGAACTGCGCCCACTCATCGGCAACCGCGTATACGGCTGCGATGACTGCCAGCTATTCTGCCCTTGGAATAAATTTGCACACATCAGCAAAGAACCAGATTTCAACATTCGCAATGGCTTAGATGACGTGGATCTGGCTGATTGCTTTCTTTGGACAGAAGATGAATTCAAAGCCAAGATGGCGGGCAGCGCGATTTATCGGATTGGTTATGAACAATGGCTGCGTAATATCGCAGTTGGATTAGGCAACGCCAACAATTCCGAACGTGTCATCAACGCACTCAAATCACGCGCAAATGATGCATCCGAACTGGTGCGTGAGCACGTGGCGTGGGCGCTGGCGCAGCACCTTAACGCTTCAGTATAACCATCTGGATTGCTGCCATTATTGATAACGCAAGGCTTCAATCGGATTTAAGCGAGCCGCTTTACGTGCCGGATAAAAACCGAAGAAAATCCCTACACTAGCGGCCACCACAAAGGCCAGACTAATCGATTGCGTGGTTACCACAGTATCCGTGCCGGTAAATCGCTGCACCGCCGATGCGCCGCCTACCCCTATCATGATGCCAATCACGCATCCGACAATCGAAATCACAAATGCTTCTAGCAAAAACTGCAACAGAATATCGCGCTCTCTCGCACCAATCGCCATACGAATGCCGATTTCACGAGTACGCTCGGTGACCGATACCAACATGATATTCATAATGCCGATACCGCCCACCAATAATGAAATAGACGCAATCGCCCCCAGCAGTAACGCCATGGTACGCGTGGCATCTGCTGCAGTATTGGCCAGTGCAGTAAGATTGCGCACCGAGAAATCGCTATCAGAGCCTTCACGAATATTGTGACGCTGGCGCAACAGGTTATTCATATCATCTTCAGCCTGCTGCATTAAATGATCTGAAGGCGCCTGCGCCAGCGGTGTAATATCATCAACACTGGCAGCTAGCAGCAGCACGCGATTGGAGCTTAATGCGTTGAGCTCTGCGCGAATCACCCCTAATAGTTTCGCCTTGGAAACGCCACGATAAATGCGACGGCCTGAGTAGATACTATCTTGTGTTGACAGCAGACTCACTAACTCTGTCACACCACCTGCATTTAGTTTGAGTTCTAGCTGCTGAGGCCACTGCTCTACATGCTCGGGCTTGATCACCTCAACACTGAAGCTTTGTCCGCTGGCAATTGACTCGGCTTGCGGCGCCAACAGCCAGCTTTGCTCCGCCTCTACATCGAATGAAAACAAATATAAACTGCATAGAAATATGAGGTAGCGTAATGTCATATGGAGTCCTGACGCATAAAACGCAATTGACCGTCTCAAATTGCCCAGAGCGGCCAGAATTGAATAGAAACTATTGAGCCTGAGTAGACAGCACTGCAGAACTTAACATCGCAGCACCGAGCATGCCTGCCGTATCACCCACATGCGACAAACGTATATGAAGCTTGTCTCGCAAAACCGGAATCAAATCTTCACTCAACTGATGCTCAAAGGAAGGTTTTAACAGCGGCCAGGCCGCGCTCATGCCGCCGCCTATGACGATATCCGTCACATCTATCACCTTGAGAATGTGCGCCAAAGCCTGCGCCAGTGATTGTCCGGCCAAAGTATAGGCAGCAATCGCAGCGGTATCTCCGGCTTGAGCACGACCGGCAATTTCATCGGCTGTATACAAAACGCCTGTCGCTTCCTGATAACTTAACACTACACCGCTGGCTGAAGCATAGCGTTCCATACAGCCGTGGTTGCCACAGCCGCACAAGCGGCCATTCGGCTGAGTAATAATGTGCCCTGCCTCCATCGCTACGCCATTTTGCCCCTGAAACGGCTGCCGATTCAAAATCAAACCACCACCGACACCGGTGCCCAATCCCAAGTAAATCATATGCTGAGGCTTTGGTTCCAATGTCATAAATTCACCATAGGCCGCGGCTAATGCATCGTTTTCAGTGACTACCGGCAAACCGACCAAAGCGCTCAGATCTTGGCTCAAATCAACATTACACAAACCAGGCATATTGGGCGACTGCGCTATTTTTTGCGTGATTGGATCAATAAAGCCCGGAAAACCAATGCCAATAGCAGAGACATCCGGAAACTCTGCACGCATGCATTGAATTGAACGACTCAGTACTTGGAGAATTTGCTGCCAGGCTTGTTGCGCCGGCTGGCTTTTACACAATCCGGAGAAATCAGCATGGACGCGCTGTTCGCGCAGCAGTCGCGGTTTGGTATAGGACTCGCTGCACTCCACCAGACCCAGGCGCAGATTTGTGCCGCCAACGTCTATGCCAATTAACTGTGTCATATGAACAGTACCGTAATTTTTACTTATGCACTTCGTCGAGTTTGTTTTATCAAGGCAGCAAAAAGGTCTTTTTGGGACTGTTTGAGCTGCTGCCAGTTAAAACGCCAATGCCAGTTGCCACTGGCTGTGCCTGGGGTATTCATACGATGACTGCCGTCTAATTCCAGCACATCTTGCATCGGGATAACGGCAAGCTCGGCATTTGATTCTAGTACCATCAATATCAGGCCTTTAAGCACTGCTTCATCACTCGGATTTTCCAGTTGTAGTTGACGATACACATGCTCGCGCTGATACTCATCCAAACCGCGATGCCAGCCTATCGTGGTATCGTTATCGTGAGTACCGGTATACACCACGCTGTTCAAATCAATATTGTGTGGAAGATAAGGATTATCCTGCTCACCACTGAAGGCAAACTGCAATATTTTCATACCGGGTAGTTGATATTTCAGGCGCAGCGCATCGACTTCTGGGGTAATAATGCCCAAATCTTCCGCGACCAATTTCAAGTTTGGCAACGCTTGTTTGATTGCGGCCAGCAAATCATCACCAGGCGCAGGTGCCCATTGACCATTGATAGCGGTTTCTTCTGAAGCAGGAATTTCCCAAGCCGCTTCCAGACCGCGAAAATGATCGATACGCACAATATCGAATAGCTCGCTTTGCGTGGTCATACGAGAAATCCACCAGCGATAGCAGTCTGCGGCCATATTTTTCCAGTTGTAATGCGGATTACCCCAGCGCTGCCCGGTGGCAGAGAAATAATCTGGTGGCACACCCGCTACCACCGTCATATTTTGTGTGGAATCCAGCTTGAACAACTTGGGATGCGCCCAGACATCGGCACTGTCGTACGCCACAAAAATCGGAATGTCGCCAAATAATTCGATGTTTTTCTGATTAGCATAGTGTTTCAAAGCATGCCACTGTGTAAAAAACACATATTGCGTAAATTTGATCACGGCAATTTCTTTGGCCAGCGCTTCACGCGCTTTTCTTAAACTAGGAATGTGGCGCTTTCTGAGCTTTTCAGGCCAGTGGTTCCACCCAGCCTGATTAAACTGATTGCGCAATGCCAGAAACAGTGCAAACTCATGCAGCCATTCCACCTGCTGATCACAAAAATTCATGAAATCTTGGTAGGCTTGTGCGTCCGGATTTTCCACGAAAGTTAAATAAGCTTTGGTAAGCAAAGCAGATTTATCAGTGATGAATCCACTTAAATCCTCTTTAGTCAGCAACCCCTGCGCCTGCAATGCCTCCAGACTGATGAAATCAGGGTTACCAGCATGCGCAGACAAACATTGATAGGGCGAATTGTCGGCATGCGGCATATTGATAGGAAGCGTTTGCCAGACACTGACGCCTGTATCATGCAGGAAATCCACAAAACGATAGGCTTCAATACCTAAATCCCCAGTGTAATAAGCACTCGGTAAAGAACTGATATGTAACAGCACACCTGCTTTACGATGATGTAGAGATGAAGCCTGTGTGTGTATTGTCATAAATCTCTTTAAATGAAATAGTAATGTTAAGCTTGGCCTCTGCGCATGGTTCCAGCATTTTCCGCATTACCGCCGCCTTCACTGATTTTTTTGTGGAGGATTTCGGGTACTGGCTCACCCAGCAAGGTATACAGATTGATGAGGTTGCGCCGGTAAAGCTGATCAAAACTCGCCACACTGTCTGAAGCGTTGTAATCCCCAAACCACCAGAACCAGTCCGAACCTTCACAAATCGCCAACTGGCGTTCACAGGCGCATATTTGCTCGGAAGTGAGCTGCTGCTGCGACATTACCCTGTCATACGTTTTTTTAGCATCACACAGTAAATCCCAAGCCTGATTCTTATCCTTGCTGCCTATCCAGGTACTGAATGTGCCATATACCCAACTGCCAGCGGCGACCTGTGGCAAGACTGGAGCGGATAATCCTTTATTTGACGCCAAATCTGCTTGATACATATCAACAATATCGCTGAATGTTGTCATTTTGATATCAGGATGCGCCGTCAGCGCCGCATACAGCTCATTCAGGAAATAAAATCCGTTGTAGGGAAAGTACTCCCAAGCATTTTCCCCATCTAGAATGACGCTAACAATACGCGGTTGTTCAGTCTCATTACTGCGCTGGATGCTTTCCAAGCTGGACACGAAATCAGCAACAGCATCATTTGAATGCATTTTGGCGTACTCAAATCCTATTTTGTCTGACAGCACATCGTCTCTAAAAAAGCACAAAATATCGTGTTCACCATTGGTCACCCGATATGGTTGATATAAATAATCATCTTTATTCAGATTACTCATATGGGATTTATGCAGACTGTTAAACAACACCGCCTGACCAGTGGCCGCCCACTGCACGCCTTGCTCCGCCATTAACGATAAGCCTGCATGTGAAACACCACCCTCTGCTGGCCACATGCCACGTGGTTTAATTCCAAAATACGCCTCATGCGCTTTGTTGGCTGACACCACGTGAGAAACAGCACGCGCCCTGCCACCTACATAGCTTGGGCTTTGCGGCAGGGGCGCATCTGGCATTGCATCTAATGCTGATCTGAAATCGAGTAATAATGGCAAAATTGGATGGTAGTAAGGCGTGGTGGAAAGCTCGATTTGCCCTTTCTGCATCAGTGCCTGATAACGCGGTATCAAACCCGAAATCGTCTCTGCAATCACTTTAAACAAGGCTTTTCTGTCTTCAAACGTAAATAGGACGCCTTTGTTCATGAGTGTCTGTACCAGTTTATTCTCGCGGCGCAGGCTTTCCCCACACCACGCAAGGTGATACCACACTAGCAAATCTGCTTTATATTGAGGCGACAAATAATGAAACTGGTCATGTTCGGCCTCAGTATGCAAGTTCATTAAAGGCTCAACGAGCTGATGCATCTGCAGCAAGCGCTGATAATGCGGGAACGGACTTAGCATTTTTTCGTGATGGCTTTTAAAACAGCTTTCACAAATCAGGATGCATTCCTGCTGGCTGATATTAGCCAAATCTTCACGAACCAGCAGCGCCAGGAGCGGATCCCGCAATTGCATGCTTTTGAACTGATCACTGTAATCCTGCAGCTGCTCCAACAAAATCGGCACAAAATTGAATGTCACCCGCGCAGCAGGGTTAGCTTCAAGGTGATATGCCATGTCGCTGTAATCCTTAATGGCATGTAAATAGGTCCATGGCAGCACATATTCGTTACTGACCAGATCACGATAATCCGGTTGATGCATGTGCCAATAAAGATTGAGATATAACTGGGGTTTAACAGTGTTCACTTCAAAAAAACCTTAAAAAATTACAGAGAATTTCTAACAAAATATCTTATAAAACAAGAGATAATTAATCGCATAGTACAAACGAAAAGCCTCTGGTCTGTAGCCAAATTGACCGACTATTTTCTAATCTGAAAAATTAGGGACTGGGAGCTGTGGAATTATCAGCTTCAACTCTAAGTTTAAACATCTGCAAGTTTTTCAACACAGACGTTATCTCTCTTGAAATAATTTCAACATCAGACTGAGCAAGTTCACTAAGCTGCTGCTTCATCAAGCACTGAAAATGCACTTGGTGTGCTTCATATTCCATTCGATTCATTACCGGACGCTCTGGCGCAATATCAACCAACATTCCTGGAATACCGAACGCAGCGTAAGCGGTAGTTCCGGGCTTGCCAGACTTTTCAGGGAAACCCATCTGGATTGCAATCTGGTCATATTGCCGCAGATGCGTCAATTCATGCTCTTTCAAACAATTTAATAATATTGGCGCAACTTGATTATGAAGCCAAACAGCAGACTCTTTATCAACACATATAGCTGCTGCATAATCTCCACGTCCTACTTTAAAAGGCTGCACCGCAACAGTTAAGTCATTTCCGTTCTGAGATTGAATAATTTTGCTTGGATTTATCTCTCTATTATCATACCCACTCACAACAACCCACTCCCGCGCCTATCAACTCAAGGTTAGACTACGCGATACAAATCTTGTCCCAGCATGTCAGGTGTCACTAACACTACACCTTTTTCAGATACATAAAAACGCTTGGCATCGAGTGCTAAATCCACGCCAATCTGCATACCCTCTGGAATAACACAGCCACGGTCTACGACCACATTTTTTAGCACCACGTGACGATTGACGGTGACTTTAGGCAAAATGACCGAGCCTTCAATATTGCAGTAACTGTGCACGCGCACATCAGAGAACAGCACCGAGCTAGTCACGCATGATCCACTAATCAGGCATCCACCCGAAACTAGAGAATCCGGGGCTTTACCGGTACGGCCTTCGTCGTTAAAGACGAATTTGGCTGGCGGCAACTGCTCCTGATATGTCCAGATTGGCCATTCACGGTCATAAAGATTGAGCTCCGGAATCACCTTGGTCAGCTCCATATTGGCTTCCCAGTAGGCATCAATGGTACCGACATCACGCCAGTAAAAGTTGCCATTCTTCGCGCCGACACAGCTATCCGTGAAACGGTGAGCCTGGACTTTATACTTTTTGATGATGTATGGGATGATGTCCCCACCAAAATCGTGCTTGGATTTTGAATCATCGGCATCACGAATCAGCTGCTCATAGAGAAACTTGGCGTTGAATACATAAATACCCATGCTAGCAAAGGCTTTGGTCGCGTCATCCGGCATAGGCTTTGGGTTGGCTGGTTTCTCAGCAAACTCAACTACGCGGTCAGTATCATCCACCGCCAGCACGCCAAAGCCCTTAGCATCTTCCAGCGGCACATTGATACAAGCGACGGTCATATCGGCATTGTTACGCACATGGGTAGCGAGCATTTTGCCGTAATCCATTTTATAGATGTGATCGCCCGCTAAAATCAGAATGTACTCAGCACCATTTTCACGCAGCAAATCTATATTTTGATAAACTGCGTCAGCGGTACCTTTGTACCACTCTTCTGAAATACGCTGCTGCGCCGGGATAATATTGACGTATTCGTTAAACTCGCCGCGCAGAAAACCCCAACCACGTTGAATATGCTGAATCAGGCTTTGGGCCTTGTATTGCGTGGCGACATTGATACGGCGAATGCCTGAATTGACGCAGTTAGATAATGGAAAGTCAATAATACGGAATTTACCGCCAAACTGTACTGCCGGCTTGGCTCGCCAGTCGGTCAGGCTTTTCAGTCGACTGCCACGTCCGCCAGCCAAAATAATCGCTACGGTATTTTTAGTTAAGGTACTAATAAAACGATCTGATTGCTGATCCGTTTGTCGAGTGACCGGCATGATGCCCTCCTGAAGTTTATCTAGTTACTTAATCTACCGGCTGGGCCAACCGGCTTTTTAAAAAATAGACTGCGATTGATTACATTATAATCAGCTTAAAGCACTATAATCTAGCTTAATTGATTAAAATCTAACAAATAATTTTCATCAAAAATTTCAGTTAATCCGAGGGTCCACATTTTGGTAAATTCCAAAGCAACATCGGCAATAACAAAAGCAATTCAGCATGCCAAGCAATTGATTTTACAGGCGCGTCATCACGACCCTTTCAGCTTTCTGGGATTACACAGTCACCCCGAAATCGCAGATACATTTGTCTATCGTGTGTTTTTGCCAAGCACGAGTGAAGTTTCTGTAAAACATGGGGCAAACTGGATTAAACTGGATAAATCACATCGCGACGGCTTATATGAACTGAGCACAAATGAAAAACTGACAACACCATGCCTGCTCAAGGTAAACACCGGTGAACACAGCTACGAAATTTATGACCCTTATAGTTTTGGCAGCAGCCTTACGCAGGATGAGCTTTATTTATTTGGCGAAGGTCGCCTGAAACAAGCCTATAAAACACTGGGCGCACAAATGATGGCTCTGAACGGCATTGCCGGTGTGCGTTTTGCAGTATGGGCGCCCAATGCGGAGCGTGTGAGTGTGATTGGCAACTTCAACAACTGGGATGGCCGCACCCACAGCATGCGCACGCATGGCTCCAGCGGCGTGTGGGATATTTTCATTCCACACCTCACCACCAGTGATACTTATAAATTTGAAATCCGCAATCGCCACACCGGCAACGTGCTGGTCAAAACTGACCCCTATGGTTTTGAATTTGAACCACGCCCGGGCACAGCCGCAAAAATCAGTGCAAGCCATCACCAATGGGAAGACAAGCAATGGCTAGAATCACGTCAGCAACGTGATTGGCTGCATGCCCCGTTCAACTGTTATGAAGTGCATTTAGGATCATGGCAGCGCAATGCAAAAGGGCATTTTTTAAGCTACCGTGAACTTGCCAAAACTTTAGTACCTCACGTAGCAGCGATGGGCTACACCCACGTTGAACTGCTGCCAATTACTGAGCACCCGCTTAACGAATCTTGGGGCTACCAGACAACCGGCTATTTTGGCGTGACCAACCGTTTCGGTTCACCAGACGACCTGCGCTATTTAATTGATGCATTCCACCAAGCCAATATTGGTGTGATTCTGGATTGGGTTCCGGGTCACTTCCCCAAAGATGACTGGGCACTGGCACGCTTTGATGGCACAGCACTTTATGAACACGAAGACCCGCGCTTGGGCGAACACCAGGATTGGGGCACTTATATTTTTAATTACGGCCGCAATGAAGTGCGTAACTTCCTCATTGCTAACGCCTATTTCTGGTTGCAGGAATTCCACATCGACGGACTGCGTGTCGATGCCGTGGCATCTATGCTCTATTTGGACTACTCACGAAAACCTGGCGAATGGCTGCCCAACAAGTTTGGCGGGCGTGAAAACCTGGATGTGATTGATTTTCTCAAGCAGCTTAATTTAATGGTTGGTGAAGATTTTCCCGGTGTGCTCACCATTGCCGAAGAATCGACCGCATGGCCAATGGTGTCACGCCCGGTTTATCTAGGTGGCTTAGGGTTCAGCATGAAATGGAATATGGGCTGGATGAACGACACCTTGAGCTACATGGAAAATGACCCTGTGCATCGCCGCTATCACCATGAAAAACTCACCTTCGGTCAGCTTTACGCCTACTCAGAAAACTTTGTGCTGCCATTTTCACACGATGAAGTAGTGCACGGCAAAAAATCATTGCTCGACAAAATGCCGGGAGACACCTGGCAAAAATTTGCCAATTTACGCCTGCTGGCAACTTATCAGATGACCGCACCCGGCAAAAAACTCAACTTTATGGGCAATGAGTTTGGGCAAGGCCGCGAATGGAACGTGAATACCAGCCTAGACTGGCACTTGCTAAGCGAAGAATATGCCGGTCATCACTGGCATCAGGGCATCCAGAAACTTCATGGCGATTTGAACCGTCTATATAAAGACCTGAAGGCGCTCAACAGTCTGGATTTTGAAGTTCAAGGCTTTGAATGGATAGACTGCCATGATACCGAGCAGTCAATAATCAGCTATCTAAGACGCGGTTTGGACAATAGTTTTGTTATAATAGTGCTTAACTTTACACCTGTTTTACGTAATGCTTACCGCATTGGTGTTCCACAAGCTGGCAACTACCATGAAATTTTTAACAGCGATGCAAGCTGTTATGGCGGCAGCAACCAGGGCAACGGCGCCGGGTTGAGTACTGAAAACGTGGCATGGATGCATCATCCACAATCTCTTGTCATCACACTGCCACCATTAGCTGGCATTGTGCTACAACTTAAATAACTCATTGAATTAACAACACGATTATAAATGGCGACACTTCATAAACTTCCGGTATGGCAAAAACTCAGCCAACATCAACAAGCAATTTCATCTACTCATATGCGCGACCTATTTGCGCAAGATGCAAAACGCTTTGATAAATTCAGCCTTAAATTTGCAGACATCCTGTTTGACTATTCTAAACACCGCATAACAGAAGAAACATTAAGCCTGCTATTTCAGTTGGCACGCGAAGCTGGCATTGAAAACTGGCGTGAAAAAATGTTTTCTGGTGAAAAAATTAACATCACTGAAAACCGTGCCGTACTGCACACCGCCTTGCGCAACCGCAGCAACAAACCTGTATTGGTAGATGGCCACGACGTCATGCCAGATGTGAATGCAGTTTTGGCGCAAATGCGGGAATTTTCTAATAAAGTGCGCAATGGCAGCTGGGTTGGCTACACCGGTAAGCGTATTACCGATATCGTTAACATTGGCATTGGTGGTTCGGATTTAGGTCCGGTCATGGTATGTGATGCACTTAAACCTTATGCAAGCCCTGATCTAAACGTGCATTTTGTTTCTAATATTGATGGGGCGCACTTAATGCGTGCACTCAATCAATGCAACCCGGAAACCACCTTATTTATCGTAGCCTCCAAAACCTTTACCACACAAGAAACCATGACCAATGCCCGCTCTGCGCGTGCCTGGTTTTTAAACACAGCTAAAGATAACGCACATATCGCCAAACATTTTGTGGCGTTGTCGACCAATGCGAAAGCGGTGCAGGATTTCGGCATCGATACCGCTAATATGTTTGCATTCTGGGATTGGGTAGGCGGCCGTTATTCATTATGGTCGGCCATTGGTTTGTCGATTGCGCTGTACGTGGGCATGGATAACTTTGAAGCCCTGCTCACCGGTGCATTTGAAATGGATGAACATTTCAAAACTGCACCACTGGAGCAAAACATGCCGGTGATTATGGCGTTGATTGGCGTTTGGTATAACAATTTCTTCCATATCGACACTCAAGCCATTCTGCCTTACGACCAAGGCTTATCTCGCTTCCCAGCCTATTTGCAGCAGGCAGATATGGAAAGCAACGGCAAATTTATCTGCCGCGATGGTACACGTGTACCCTACAAAACCGGCCCGGTGGTATGGGGTGAGGCTGGCACCAATGGACAGCATGCGTTTTATCAGCTGATTCACCAAGGCACACAAATTGTACCTGCCGATTTTCTGATGCCGGTACACAGCCATTACAAAGTGGGCGAGAACGGCAACACGCATCACAAGATTTTGCTGGCTAACTTCTTGGCACAAACACAATCGCTCATGTTGGGTAAAACTAAAGAGCAAGCGCGGGCTGAACTTGAACAGCAAGGCTTAAGTGGCAAAACGCTGGAAGACTTATTGCCGCACAAAGTATTTGAAGGTAATCGCCCCACCACTTCTATTTTGTTTGACCAGCTGACACCTAACACGTTAGGCAAACTGATTGCTTTATACGAGCACAAAATTTTTGTACAAGGCATCATCTGGGATATCAACAGTTATGACCAATGGGGCGTTGAGTATGGCAAACAAATTGCCCAACAGATTCTGCCGCAACTGATTAGCGATGAAGTCGTGAGCAATTATGACAGCTCTACCAATGGCTTGATTAATTACAGTAAGTCACTCAAAATTGACTAAACCATGCTAAAACTTTTGAGTAAAATTTAACAAAAGCCCGATACTGTTTAATATCGGGCTTTTTTATTTTAATTCGTTCCCATCTAGCGCCATTTAACCTGTGAGCATCACGATGAAATATTTTGAAAAATATCGCGTTAACCCCAAAAAATTCTCACTCGAAGATTATGACCCGCGTGACAAAACCGAACGTCGCGGCAGTAAAGAAGATAACACCAAAGACTTAGCCGAACTGGCTGCAGAAATAGATGCCTTGCAGGAAATTTTATACGCTGAAGGCAAACGTAAAGTGCTATTGATATTGCAAGGCATGGATGCCAGCGGCAAAGATGGTACCATTCGCCATGTATTCAGCGAGTGTAATCCACAAGGCATCCGTCTGGCCAGTTTTAAAGCGCCATCGGCCGAGGAATTAGCACATGACTATTTATGGCGTATTCACCAGCAAGTCCCTAAAACCGGTGAATTAGTGATTTTTAACCGCAGCCACTATGAAGATGTGTTAATTGTAAAAGTGCATGACTGGATAGATGATGCAGAATGCAAGCGCCGCTATCAGCAGATTAACGATTTTGAGCGCATGCTCACAGAAACTGGCACCACGATTATCAAATGCTTTTTACATATTTCCAAAGATGAACAGAAAAAGCGCATGCAAGAGCGCTTGGGCGACCCTACAAAATCATGGAAATTTAATGCAGGAGATTTAGATGAGCGCGCGCATTGGCCAAAATATATGCAAGCTTATGAAAACGCGCTCAAGGCTACATCCAGTGATGAAGCACCTTGGTACGTGGTTCCGGCAGACTCTAAAACCAACCGCAACCTGCTTATTTCGAGATTACTACTAGCGACACTCAAACAAATGAATTTGGAATTTCCAGCTACACCGGAAGCATACAAGTCGATTGTGATAAAAGACTAAAGTAGTCTTGCCGTGCAGCTTAACGCAGTTTGACTTCGCCCGTGCTTACCAACTGCCTGGCTAATACCTCGCCAATTGCCGCACTCACCCCTGCACCAATGCGCTTGGCAATACGGCTGGCAAAATCTTCCTGATAAGTGAAATCTACAATGTCTTCCTGTTTAATGACTTCACGCGCCACATAATCAGTACTGCCCAGCGCGTCCGCCAAACCGAGTTTAATACTTTGCTCGCCGTTCCAAAACAAACCGCTAAACACTTCGGACGTTTCTTTCAAACGGCTGCCCCGCCCCTGCCTGACCACGGTTTTAAACTGTTCGTGCACTTCGTTGAGCATCTCTTGCGCAAGTTGCTGATGTTTAGGATTGACAGGAGAGAATGGATCCAGCATAGCTTTGTTTTCACCCGCTGTCATCAAGCGGCGTTCTACGCCTACTTTTTTCATGACTTCAGTAAAACCATAGCCATCCATTAACACGCCAATTGAGCCAACAATACTCGCTTTATCCACATAAATCTTGTCAGCCGCTGCAGCAATATAATAACCGCCTGAAGCACAGATATCTTCAACCACGGCATACACTGGAATAGCAGGATGCAGCTTGCGTAAACGCTTGATTTCATCATTGATAATGCCAGCCTGCACCGGACTACCACCGGGACTGTTGATGCGCAGAATAATACCTTTAGTGGCCTTGTTATCATAAGCATCGTGCAAGCTGCTCAGCACGCCATCCGCATTCACTTCGCCACCAGCTTCAATCACACCTGAAATATCAATCAGCGCGGTATGTGCCTCAAAAGTCTTTTTGCCATCGTGCACAATCCCCAAGCCCATTAAAATCAAAACAAAAACATACACAAAAGCTAGAGACTTAAATAAAGTACCCCAGCGGCGTGCTGTTTTTTGCTCATTCAGGGCAGCAAATGCAAGTTTCTCAATCACATCGCGCTGCCATTTAGGGTCATTGGGAGATTGCTGTGGATTTTGTTCTGACATCATGTATTTTCCAAAAATAACTCATTATTTATGCGGTTTAAACGGATGCTATGTTGATAACAATTTCACCATTTTGTTCAATTAAAGCGATAGGTTTCAAACTTTTCCCTTTACATGGCCCCATCACACAGAAGCCGTTATCAGGTCGGTAATGCGCGCCATGCGTAGAGCAAATCAAATAATCTTGCTGTGCGGTGAAAAAATCGCCTTCGTTCCAATCCAACTCCACAGAAACATGCGCACATTGATTAAGATAAGCATATGCGCGCTCATGAAACCTGACGACAAAACCAGTGACATGCGGACCCAATGAAGGTAGTGGGAAGCGCACACCCTTACCGCCATTTTCCACATCGGCGCTGGGAATGACAACTTCATTTTCAGATATTTTCATCATCATAACAATTTACGCATTCTCGAGTAGCCATAGGCTTAAACTAGCAAAATCATCAAACTGCTGAATTGGTGCAAATGCCTGCCAAGCATCGGCAGATTGCGCGCCAAATGTCACGGCAATTGCGGCTACGCCAGCATTTCTCGCCATCTGCAAATCATAACTGGTATCACCAATCATTAACGTACGTTCCGGCAAGGCCACCAAATCATCCATCAACTCATCCAACATTTGCGGATGCGGCTTGGAAAAACACTCATCTACTGTACGTGTAGCATGAAAAAACTGTCGTAGCTGCGTGTGCTCCAGCGCTAAATTAAGACCGCGCCTGCTTTTCCCTGTAGCCACTGCCAGCTTATAACCACGACGATTCAATGTTTTAATCGTCTCTGCCGCACCGCTAAATAGCAAAATTTCACTCTCAGCGGCAAAATAATTCAGGTTGTAATTGGTGGCCAATGCGCGCGCTTGCTCCTCACTAATGTCAGTATACAGACTCTGAATGGATTCTCTTAAACCCAAACCAATGATACTGCTCGCCTGCTCAGGGGTCAGCGGCGGCAAACCTGCCTGCTCTGCTGCTTTTACAATTGCTCGGGTAATCATGCCGGTAGAATCCGCTAATGTGCCATCCCAATCCCACACGATTAAATCAAACTGCTTTGCCATACTTTTTATACTGCCTTCTCTAAACTTTTTAAAAAATTAGTTAATTCTGACGGTGTTTCTGCCACGAGTTCTAGCTTTTCCTGCGTGAGAGGATGTCGGATTTTTGTGACAGACGAATGTAAAAACATACGCTTCAAACCATGCTTCACAAGCTGCTTATTTAAAGCAAAATCACCGTATTTATCATCACCAACAATCGGAAACCCCAAATGAGATAATTGCACCCGCAGCTGATGCGTGCGTCCGGTCACTAATTGTGCCTCCAGCAAACTAAATGTGCCGATCAACGGGTGATGATAATGTTTCAGCAAACGAAATAGAGTTTCAGAATGCTGACGCTCACCCAGTTTATCTTTTGATGCATCAGTCACCACGTTGACACGACGCTCACCATTGGGCAGCACATATTTCTGCAAATCGAGCACAACACGTTTTTTGGCTTCTTGCCACTCACCCGGCACTAGCATCAAATAGCGCTTATCAGTGTGATTATTTCGAATCGCTTCATGCAACGCCACCAGTGCACTGCGCTTTTTTGCCAGCATCAGCACACCCGAGGTTTCTCGATCTAGCCGATGCACCAGTTCCAGAAACTTGGCTTTAGGCCGCTCTAAGCGCAACTGCTCAATCACCCCTTTACTGATGCCACTGCCACCATGCACCGCAAAGCCTGCGGCTTTATTGATGACCAGCATTGCATCATCTTCGTAAATAATTGCATTTTCAAACTTGGAAACAGCAGGCGCAGCTCCTAGTGGCTTTTCATTCACAGTGGCGCGCGTTGGCGGCACACGCACCACATCGCCCAAACTCAAGCGAAAATCTGCATTCACACGTTTTTTGTTGACCCGCACTTCACCGCTGCGCAAAATACGGTAAACATGACTTTTAGGTACGCCTTTCAGCGTTTTGGTCAGAAAGTTATCTACACGCTGCCCCTCGCTGGCTTCATCGACACTAAGAAAAGCTGCAGCGGATTCACTCACCTTTTCTGGTTTAAAAGATGCAGTATCGCCATTATTTTTTTGAATTAAATTGTTCATGCTTTGCTTAAATAGTTGATGTAGCTTATACTGCGATGGTTCTTGTTATTTAGCCATTAAATTTGTGGCATAAATGATTGATAAGAATACAAATAATCTTAGTAAATACAGCGCTTACAAGCATTAAACCGCATTAGCTGTATTGAAAAAAATTACTTGGTTAACGCCGCTCGCCATATTATAAAGTAGCGGTAAGTAAAAAATTAGCGCTGAAGCCGCCGCAGATAAATAAAGATAAAGCGCGACTTAAAGTGATCGTCAAATTTGGAATATGTAAGTTAACGCAAATTCGCGTTTAACCGATTAACCATTTGAATTTTACTAAAAGATAGAATTTTAACGAATTTAAGTGATAGCTGGCTAATTACAAGCCGCATTGAAACACAAATTTAACAAGCAACTTGCTTTAACGTAAAAAATATATTGTTTCACGCCCTATATTGCGCCCCTGAAACATGAATCCGGATTGAGATCCAAACGCTGTCCTCTGACGCATTGCATCTACAATCTAACGTGCCCGGATGACTATCCGAATCCCACGTTAACACGTTAAATAGCAAGCCTGTTATATACCCTCGTTAATATTCAACAAGCAGTTTTCAATCCACATAAACTGTTTCTCAGGTAATTCAGCCAATATTTGATGGCTTCACCTTAAACGTTCTCATTCTGAGCTTAAATTAAGCCGGTTTACTGCTCGCCTACGCTTGCGCAGGAGCAAATAATGAAACGCATGTTATTTAATGCAACGCAGTCAGAAGAATTGCGCGTTGCGATTGTTGATGGTCAAAAACTCATCGATCTTGATATTGAACACGCTGGCAAAGAACAGCGCAAAAGTAATATCTACAAGGGTGTGATTACCCGCATTGAACCCTCGCTCGAAGCTGCTTTTGTGGATTACGGCCAAGACCGCCACGGCTTTTTACCATTCAAGGAAGTTGCACGCAGCTATTACAAAGAAGGTGCCGATGGTCGTGCGCGCATTCAAGATGCGCTAAAAGAAGGCCAGGAAATTATCGTCCAGGTAGACAAAGACGAGCGCGGCAACAAAGGTGCAGCACTAACCACCTTTATTTCACTGGCCGGCCGTTATCTAGTGCTGATGCCTAACAATCCACGTGGCGGTGGTGTATCACGCCGCATTGAAGGCGAAGACCGCGACGAACTGCGCGACACACTCGCGCAGCTGGAAGTGCCGAAAGGCATGAGCATTATTGCCCGAACCGCAGGCATTGGCCGCACCGTGGAAGAGCTGCAATGGGATTTAAACTACCTCACACAACTATGGGCTGCGATTGATGATGCATCAGCGATACAACCAGGCGCCTACCTAATTTATCAGGAAGGTAGTTTGGTGATTCGCGCAATCCGCGATTATTTCAGTTCAGATATCGGTGAAATCTTAATCGACACCCCCGACATTCACGAGCAAGCAGTACAGTTTATGAACCACGTGATGCCAGGTAATGTGGCGCGTGTAAAACTGTATCAGGATGAAATTCCGCTGTTCACACGTTTCCAGATTGAGCATCAAATCGAATCTGCATTTGCACGCGAGGTACGCTTGCCATCAGGTGGCGCAATTGTCATCGACCATACCGAAGCACTGGTGTCTGTAGACGTCAACTCAGGTCGTGCCACACGCGGCAGTGATATCGAGCAAACCGCACTCAATACCAACTTGGAAGCGGCTGAAGAAGTGGCACGTCAATTACGTTTGCGTGACTTGGGTGGTTTGGTAGTCATCGATTTTATTGACATGGAAAGTCAGCGTAATCAGCGCGAAGTGGAAAATGCTTTGCGTGAGGCTTTGCACTTAGATCGTGCGCGCGTACAAACCGGCAAAATCTCACGCTTTGGTTTGCTAGAATTATCACGCCAGCGCCTGCGTCCAAGCTTGGGTGAATCGAACCATATTCCATGTCCGCGCTGTCATGGCACCGGCCATATTCGTGGCATCGAATCTACAGCATTGCATATTCTGCGCATTACACAAGAAGACGCCATGAAAGAAAATAGCGCCATTATTCAAGTGCAGCTGCCGGTTGAAGTGGCGACTTTCCTGCTGAATGAAAAACGTGCCGATATTCACAAAATTGAACAGCGCATGGGTGTTGAAGTGGTGCTGATTCCGAACATTCATCTGGAAACACCAAACTACAATATCGTGCGCATTAAGCATGACGACGTCAATCAAGACACTAATCGTGCCAGCTACAAAATGCTAGAACTGCCTGCTGAAACCAGTTATTTGCCTAACCCGGCTGAAGAAGCAAAAGCAGTAAAAGCCGTTGCAGCAGTTAAAGGCATTACACCTGCAGCACCTGCGCCTATTGTGGCAGAAAAAACTCAAGAAAAAGTTTCCATCTTCACAAAAATCAAGGCGTTTTTCGCAAGCTTAGGCAGCAAAACTAAAACCGAAAAATCAGGTGAAAAATCTGCCGATTCACGTCGTGAAGGTGGACGTAATCGCAACCGCAATCGTAACCGTAACCGTGGTGAACGCAACGATAAAGCTCAGCAGCAAGACCGTGGAAACCGCAGCCCTGAAGCTAAAACACAAGATGCACGCCAGCATGAACCAAAAGGACAAGACAACAGAAACCAAGAGCAGCGCCAGCAGAAGCCACAACAGCAACATCGTAATGATGTGCCGCGCAACCAAGCTGCCAATGCGGCACCAGAAGCAGCTGCAAACGATACAGGTGAGCATCGTTCTGAGCGCAGTAGCCGTCGCAACCGTAACAACCGCCGTGGTCGCCGTGACCGTGATGAAAATGGTGTACGTGACAGCAACCGCCCTTTCGTACCTAACGAAGAGCTGCTAGCAAGTACTGCTGCCACTGAAGCCTCAGCTTCTACCGCAACAGCCACTTCTGTCGCAAGTCCAGAAACCGCTGCACCAGCTGTGGTTGAAACCAGTGCACCGGTTCAAACCACACAAAATGAAGGCGTGGCATCTAATGAGTCTAAAGCTTCACAGACCGCTACTACTGCGCAAAAGGCCAGCGAACCTGCTGCTGAAGGAAAAAAGGCAAAAGCGGCTAAAAATGGCAGCAAGAAGCAGGCTGTGAGCGAAACTACTCAAGAAATAACGGAACCAGCGTTATCA